>Ga0126342_10001480_pt1 | contig 33213 bp, 26 predicted proteins | sample Cyp1metagenome_FD_92528 | JGI IMG/M metagenome (GOLD analysis project Ga0126342, IMG submission 92528) | Coral microbial communities from Lord Howe Island, Old Settlement Bay, Australia - Cyphastrea 1 metagenome | ecosystem: Host-associated > Invertebrates > Cnidaria > Coral ...
GCTTCCAAGAATTCAATTTGGGCCATTAAACATCACTAAACGCAACCTCAAATCAGCAAGCATGCTCGCTGGGTGCTAGTACTACATTTCCATGGATGGAACCAGACCGAAAACTTGGTGGTGTCAACCTGCCTGAAGCATATGCCCATCAGGGATCATCATCCCCAGGATGGAAATCATAAACATCATCTTGAAACCGCCAAAGCAGTCTGCTGACATGCTGTGCCCATCAGAATCCCCCATATTTGGTTATGAGACCCCAACTAAGCCATTGAGAATACCTCTATCCCATCTCATTATACGCGTTGATTTTTCTAGGTTTCCCGCTATGGCTTCTCATAATCGCCAACAATCAATAACCTAGTAATTTTGCCATACATTCCTTGGAAATCCTAGAATTTACATGTAATTACCATAAAATCATCATAGATTTCCCAAAAACATCCCTATCATAACCAATCAACCAAGGTATTTGTCGTGGTGGAACCAGGTGCCTTCGGTGCCTTCTCGCTTTGCTCTTCCCTGGCAGCCTTGGGCACCAACCTGACCAACCTCAGCGACGGGAATGCTGCCCACAGGGAGATGTGTGCTGCTAGGAACTCGACTAGTTCCTGATATATGTATATTTAGATATACATAATATAATTATATATACTGTATAGTAATAATATATATATATATATATACACATACAACATTATATATATAACGTTATATATGTATAACATTATACACATATATAATATATATAATATAATGTTATATATTATATACATATCATAACATGACTGTATATATATATATATATATATCTGTATATGATTGTATACAGTGTGTGATATATGTACCACAAATCCGGCTTTGTTCACCTACTGAATTAAACCCAATTAGCCATGTACGGGGCACCACCTTGTTGGCAAACCAGGATCGCTTCAACAATCGGAAGTGGGAAAAAAACTGGCTGGGGGATGCTAGGAGGATGTTACGTGCCACGTGCCTTGGAAGAAAATATCTGACTTCTCACACTTCTCAGATTTGCACTTTGGTGGCTCTGTCTCTGCTTTCTTCTCTACCTGCGATGGAGGCTGGTGAAATGGTGAACGCAAATTCTTACAAGCAAGAGTGGTAACATGTAGACGTGAGGCAAAACCTTACAAACGTCCCAAAAAAATTGGACCAACAACCACATTTAGCAATTCATGTTTCGGATATTTACTACCGTGTGCCAGGCTTTTGATGCATTACTCTCTGGAAGAACATACTATCATGACTGTCCGATCATGCGATGACCAAACAAATGTGTGGTCATTTTTCTTCCTTGAATCATAGATACACATTGGTAAAGCAATACTATAAAGCCCTATATTTTGATGGTTTATTCCACCCATTTATGGCAAAATATGGTGGATCCTAGTGCTGCTGTTGTTGCTGTTGTTACTGTTGTTGCTGTTGTTACTGTGGTTGCTGTCGTTGCCGTTGGTTGCCGTTGGTTGTTGTTGTTGTTGTTGTCGTCGTCGTCGTCGTCCTCGTCGTCGTCGTCGTCGTCGTCGTCGTCATGTCCTCCTTTTCATGATGCGGTACGGTGATGCTGTGCTATGGTGAAAGTGTGCTACGGCGGTGATGGGATTGGTTGATATCTATACACGTATGTACCAGAAATGTGTATATAGGTAGCTTCGAAAGAAAAGTGGCAAATAGGTGCAGAATTTGAGACTACTGCTGAAACGACTGCATCGACGCAATGAACGCTAGAGAAAAAAATGCCTGAGAGTGCGTGAGCGTCTTGACTTCTGGTCTTGGAACCCAGAATTTCTGCTGGAAACCAATGGTTTTACATGGTTTTACATTTCCTGCCAAAAGAGACAGGATAAGTAATGGATAAGTCGGATAAGTCTTTGAATGAATGCAAGAAGCAAACATGGACAAAAACCACCCTGAAAGCCAACTGAAGTGCCAGGATTCCAGGAGCCCAAATTTCGCTTGGTTCATGGTTTATATCGTCTATATTGATGACCTCATACTATTCATACCGTATACATCTGTATGCATTTGTGTATACCCTGATCTCTATATTTTCCATTATTTTCCATGATTTTCCCATTGCCATCTTACGAGCAATTCTTGAATACTGATTGGCTCATGTTGGCTCCCATTCTTGGATGCTGAAATTCCCCTCATCAACCCCAAATCCCAAGTTCTTTGGTTGTAAACCCACTAAACTCCATTAAAACACCAATTTGTACTTACTTAAACAGCCATTAAACTCCATTCAAGCCCAGCAACTCACATTAAATCATTAAAGCATATTAAACCTATGCCAATTTCATTTGATAAAATTTGGCCATTTTTGCTGCTGAACCCACCATAAATCATCTAAATCCTCCCCATCCTCCCCATCCTTGCCAGCCGTCACCTCTGGAAGCAAGGCATCAAGCGCCACTCGGTACTGTTCCGCCAGATGCAACGCCACGTCCGCGTGTTTCTGCGAAGTTGGGCAGGGATGGAACCATCCAATCCACTAAAACTGGGATTGGCCAAAGAAATTGTGAGGTATATATAATATATATATAACAATTATTATAATATAAAATAATTACCCTCTGGTTATTTAACATAGCCATGGAAAATGGCCCATTTATAGATGGTTTACCTATTAAAAATGGTGATTTTCCATGGCTATGTTAAATAACCAGGTGGTAACGCATGATTTTCATAAAGCGATTTTGACTCCATTGAAATTTGGACCAGCGTGAATGACACGGATTAGATTTTGAGCAGCGCAAATTGAACCTTAAGCAGCATACAGAAACAATCGGATCTAACCAACGACAACTGCCTTTTTTCACCAACAAGTTTAAGCACAAACTGAAGCCAACGCATCTAAACATTGAATTCCAAGCGTATTTCCAGAGATTTGGGGAATTTGATTTTCGTTTCATGATGTTGAATGTCATATATATGTGGAACATTGTGGAACCATCAAGCCGATGCCATACCTTGCGCAAGAACTTGGCTTCCGTACTGCGGCTGGCAATCCCTTCTTCAGCAGCTGGACTTCTTCTGCGAGTTTCTTATTCTCCACCTGAAACATCTCATCCCAGCGGTGGAAATGCGAATCTAACTGGACTAAGTGGCGTGTTTTAACTTTTTTTTAAAGCCATACCTCGCATCGACTGAGTTAGACGACCGTGCTGCAAGGCGTTGGCGCAGCAAGAGACTGATCGCTAAAATTGTCTGTTTACGGCTGCTTCATATACTCTTTGATCATTAATCTGAGAATCAAGTCATAATCGATTTTTTGGTGTGATGCAGCCAATTTTGACTAGGTTTCCCAACCCGCTTGGTGCCGTAGTCAGTTCTCTGCGCAGAGTCTGGTAAAAAGGAAATTTGTCTCATAGGGTCATTGTTATCGCTTCGTAATGTGTCCAAGAAGTTTGGCATTTTAATCTACTCTCCAGGGATGTTCTATGGTGATGTTAGCCACTTACACGATGTAAGAATTATCAATCAAGATTCAATCAAGTAAATATTATCAATCAATCTTCAATCAATCAATCAATCAATCAATATTATCAATCTTGGTAAATATATCATCAACTAATTCGTTGGTTCAATTGGTTCACCATGAAGAACAAATCCTCCGAAATCCCCAAAAAAAAATGCCGTCGCACCTTGAGGCTCTCGATCTCCTTATCGTCCTTGGCCAATTTGGCCATGTGGAGCCTTGGACGACACAGAAACCGGGCTCTGGAGATCCAAAGACCGCTGGTTTTTCGGAGGATCTTACTTAGACCTCTTTGGGACGACCGGGTGTTAGCATATGTTAGCCATGAGCAGCAATCTTGGCGATATATGGCGATATCATATATATATATATATATATTATATTATATATAATATTATATGATGGATATTTCTGGGTGGTTTCCATACTGAGAACAGAAAACATCTTTGCTTCCCTGCGTGTTGAGTTTTCCCTAGCGGGGCACCTAGCAATTGACAAAGAAAGCAGGCTTATGGTTCTGAGTTGGTAGCCACTTGCATATCGGAATCATCATCTGAGTACTGAGTAGCAGGAGTATTGAATTATATAGTTTGCCTAAAAAATGCTGCCAAACTGACAGCGTTCTTAGATGGATTCTTGTCATGTGTATGACTTATGTATATATATATGTATATATGTATGTATATATATATATTGAACGAGTAGAATCAAAATCAAAATCATGCCCAAATCTGTCCAAATCACGGCTTTTTGGGTGAATCTCTATGTCTTTGAGCCACGGCCAGTGTACCTAACTTGCTGGATGTGGTTCCACCACCGAATGGCCGGGGCATCCGCACGCTTTCTTTCCTTCCATCACTCGAACTTCACCCACCTGCGACAGGTTTCAGACATGTTGCAGCCAACCATCAGTCGACATACATCACCCCCGCAGCGGTCGCCCGAGACTTCGCTGCCTGCTTCTGCAGTTGCTCATCTTTGGTTTTCAGTTCGCCCTGCAACTGAGCCTTCACCTGGGTCAGCGTGTGGCTCTTGGTTGGACCCTGATAGACACCTTGGTGCTCTGCAGTCATCCGGGGTGATGGGATTCCAACCTCCATAAGTTGGGATAGGCGCCGACATGGCCCCCACAACGTCCAAAAGGCCCCGCCTTTTCCAGTTGCTGAACTTTGCTATTGGCATCTGCCACCAACTTCTGACTTTCCTCCACTTTTCCCTCGGTGACGCGAGCCGAAGCGTGCTGACTCACTATCTGCGAACTTTGCTTCGGTGGTTGGGCAACAAGAATAACTTCTACACTAGAAATGTATATCAAGACAAATCAACATCTCACTATATCAATATTGTACAGTTCAAAACCATTGGATTCATGGTTAATGATCATCCATCCCAGGATATCCCAGGATACCGCTGCCTTGAGCTGCGTGTTCTCTTCTTTCATTTTTGTTGCTTCTACCTTGCGGAAAAAAGAAAAAACACAAAATCAGTGGGGACTTCGGGACTTCGTATCTGTCACGGTCAAAACATGGTCTATGGTATTGGCTATGATCATCCCACCATAATCAGGGATTTCCTACAATGGGATGTACTGGGATGTACTGGGCATGTTAACCCCTATGAATATTTTATTACTGGAGGATGACCATCATCTTTCATGGGAAAACAAGCCCACCTTTCACATCAGCCATTGATCTTTCTGGGCACTCTATCCATTCACTCCAAAACAACTGGCTCACATTCTGAATGTCCCATCCATATCATCTACAGCTTCCTATACTACTATACATGGGTTTGTCTGAAGAATTGGGTACCTCGGCTTCCAACGGAAAATCAAAAAACATGTTCCATCAACATGGCAATAACATGGTAATTTTCGGGGTAGCCCATTGAAACCATGTTTTCTTCCCTTTTCAAATTGGAACTTTGGGTTTAGCTTATGGTTGGACAAACCCACATGGCATCACAAGCCACATATGTGGCTCAGCAGGGTGCATGGCCTCATATGGGTCAAACTTTACCCCAAGAATTTTGATGGGCAATACGACATCAATAGACATCAACAAACATCCATAGACATTCCAATCTGTGGTCACCTATTTTTACCAATACCTCATAATAGCTCTATTCATCTATCGCCCTTTTTCCATGGGTCACAGTGTTTTCACCCAGGCGCAGAGCTGCCGGTGTCAGATTTCCTGGGGCCATGTGCTGAGGATCCCATGGGTTGGTCTGCCCGAAAATGCGGCTGGTTTTTCTTAACGTGTCCCGTTTTTGGCGAAGCTTTAGGACAAAAAATCCCCAATTTTGATGCTTGAATCCAACATCTTTTGGTGAAATCCAACAGTGTCTCCACATCTTTGCAACAAATTGATGGCAGCCACCCATGGCTGCACTTCGATGATTTGCCTGTTGAAACTGGGTGTTTATGTGTTTTCCATAGCAAACTGGTTGACTCAGCCACCTGATCCACCTGGTCCCCATCACCAAGTCTCAATTTCTCGTTCTCATCCTTGAGCTTTTGAATTTGAACCTCAATGGGTCCCCACATCTTTTTGCGTCCAATCAATAAACCAGTGCTTTGGGAATTCTGTTTTTGGCAAAATGATTAATTATCAATGATTTCGGTCTTCTTGGACTTGGAATTGCGGGTGATTATTACTAATTATGAACCAAGGCTCAGAATCACAACCACCCAGCGACACAGAATGTTTTTCAGATTGTTGAAGCAGGGCAAACCAAGGTGGCGTATTCAATCACCCCAGCCTTGTTGTCCTCCAAGCTTTTGGTTTGTGCTTCAATTCGTTTCAAGTACATCCTCAGTCCGCTGGCATCCAGACTCATCCATCCAGAATCATACAACTTTGGTCATGTCAAGGTATTTCTGATAGGAACACTAAAAATGATACAATTCAAAGAAGTTTTGATGAGATCCCAGGAGGATTTCTGACCTACCATCTCATTCCTGGCATTTCCCCCTGTCGCTGGGGTCACCAACGGCTTCAAGCTGACCCAAGCTTTGCTTTCTTTGGCCTGACTACTGGCTGGTACCCCTCAAAAACTCACCTGGCAATGTACAATAAAAAACTTACGAAACAAGACATATCAAGACATGAAGTTTGATGAAGTCTTGATCAACACCCCAGTGTTACCCCACTTTTTTCCCCACAGCCGAGTTCCCACCTGTTGCTGCATCTCCGCATCCTTGTTCTTCAACTCACTCTGGATCTGTGTCTTCTCCTGGCAGATTTGGGCTGATGGCTGGATCCATTCTACTGCTTGGTTCATAAGGATTCCTAGTTCACGGGTTATGAGAATCCCAAATACAATGGGTTGTATAACCCTCAAACTAATCATCAACCAACCGGGGTCGTGAACTTGGGTCTGGTATTCCGAAGTTTCCCTCCACAACATCGCATAAAAAAGCACCGGGCAACCAACAGGTGTCTTCACCATCTTCATCTTCCCCCATGCCGAGCCCTTGGCCTCGATTGTGGCTTGTAGCTTTGCCTGTTCATCCGCCAAGGTCTTCTGGGCTTCTTGTGTCTTGGCCTGGAATTTCTCGAAGTTTTAGATGGTTTTTCACAGATGAGTTCGAGTTCCCAACTCTTACACCCACACACCCAAACAGAACACCAAACTCATACACATAATTTGTCAAAAATAGGCCCTTCGCCATCAAACCATATAACTTCCTGGCAACACAGGGTGCAGGTCTCAGTTCAGCAACACTTTTAGTGGTTTTGCCTCGACCAATTTTGAGTGTTCGATATAAGCAACTGTAAGTAGCGGTGCAAATTGACTGTACCCCTTTTTCTTCATACGTCTCCTGGAAAGACTATTGTACCATGACTCCAGAGGTTCTCTGGCAAACCTACTAGGGAGTTGACCGGAAATCCTCATCCCTTAGTGACTTAGTGTCTCCCAGCGAACATCACGTTGCAGGCCTTCAAACCATCAGTTTCTGTCTGGTGCCGCGAAATTTGGGTCTCCTTTTCCTTCACCGTATCCTGTCAGCAAGCGATCAGACCCCTATGGGAGCTGCCTGTAGGGACTAGGTCCTGGGACTAGATTATAATGGGATTACTATGAGACCCTAATGGGAGTATAATGGGATGTCTGGAAACCTACAGAATACCCTATAGAAACAATTGTCACATTCTCCAGGATCCAGCAATCGAAGCGGCGATTTGGACACAACCTGCATGGAAAGAACCACACTTTTGAACATTGATCCCCACAACCTTCCACACTTCCAGCGATTGAGCCCTCACGCGGGAGGTTTGGATCATGAACATGTGAAGCAATTGGCTAGAACCCCAAATCATCAGAGCCCTCTAAGATGCAGCGAAGATCTGGAGGCTGCAGACTTGACACTGGTTTCTCCCACATCCTCCCTGAATTTCCATTGAAAAATTACCCTCTGGTAAACTAACATAACTATGGGAAATCACCATTTTTAATGGGAAAATCCAATATAAATGGTCATTTTCAATAGCTATGTTAAATTACCAGAGGTCCAACAGGGTCCAGCTCCACCCGTCCCTCTCCTCCAACTTGCTGATCTTCGCATTGAGATCGCTCTGTTGCGCCTTGGATTTTGGTTTCCGTGGTCAACCACCAGGGATGGAGAACCATGGAGGCTCCATATTTCGGATCTCAACCATCCACAAGATCCACCTTGGGGATCCCTTGGGGTGGTGAAATTACCAGTGCTTTCCATATCTGCCATGATATCAGCAGGTTAAAACCCCACCAGGCCCTGGTCACATGATGTCACATGGTCACGTCACGTGCCAAGCAGCAGTGATGCTGGCGATGTTGCTCTCCTTCTCAGCCAGTTTCTTCAGGTGCAACCTGAGCTTGCGGCGCGAGCGAGTGGCCCATGAGCAGGATTCTCAATGTACATTCATATTTATGTCTAGAATGCATACATGGCATACATCATCAAAGGCACATCTGTATATTTACAAGATACACTAATATGATAGATTATGATAGATACATGTTCCATCATGTTCCTATATACATGATTATACATGTATACCTGGCTGGTGGTTTCAACCCCTCTGAAAAATATTAGTCAGTTGGGATGATTATTCCCAATATATGGAAAAATAAAACATGTTCCAAACCACCAACCAGTACATGTATACTGTATATGGACTTTGGTTTTGTTGACCTCGCCCCTCCCGCCGGCGCGCACGTCTTGACATTCTCCAACTGCTTCACCATCTTCGCCTCTTGGATCGCCCATGACTTAGGAACCCCCCCATTAAAATGAAGGCTACGTAGAATCGAACTTTCGAACTACAAACCAACCATCTCAATTGTCTCAACTGTCAACTTATATCCCCCCCAGTTTTGAGAGTTTTTTTTTAACCCCGATAGACGGTGAGATTCCCGACATGGCTTCCATTCATCAACAGAGCGCATTCGCCACCGAAGCCATGGAAGCCATGGATTCAGCCGGATTTCCCCATCAGTCTTCTGGGTTTTCTTATAGCCCTGATAGTGCCCACATTGGCTGAGTTATTTCCTAGAGTACCCTCTGGTAAACTAACATAGCTATTGAAAATGGCCATTTATAGTGGATTTACCCATTGAAAATGGTGATTTTCCATAGTTATGTTAGTTTACCAGAGGGTAATGGTTGATACAATCCATTTTTCAATCCCCCGTTGGGTTTTTAGATGGTTGGGTGCCAAACCGCCCAAAAACCATCCAGCGGTTTATCCTTTTGCGTTTTTGAATGGACTTTTGCAGGACTGGCTTGCACGGGAAAAGCCCATGGTCAGACACACCCATGGTATACATATTGTAATATGGTTGGTTCTATCTCCCATTTTTTACCCATTCAACCACATTGAGTCACTATGTCACCACGATCAAAGCCCATTCAATTCCAATTATAATCACCATAAATCTCATTGCACTCCCATAAGAATCCCATAAAATCCGATTAAACCACCATGAATTCTGATTGGAATGACCATGGGTGAGGCTAACGGTGCACCTTCTCTTCTAGCTCGCTCACTTTGGCTTTCACATGGCCCTGAAGTTCGGTCTTCTCCTCGTTTCGCAAATGGATCCAATCTTCAAAGAAAAACTGGATATCAGTATTTTGATGCATAGCTAAACATGGCCCATTTAGCTTGATGATTTACCTCTTAATCATGGCAATTATCCATAGCTACGTTCGATTGCTGGGGAAGAATCATTCACCAACCTGAAAACTTCATCAGCCATCTAGAGATGATTCCCCAATCCAATTCCCATCATTCCAGTGACGTCACGACGACGTCATCGCGATCACTTTTATTCATAAATAGAGACAACATGTCAACATGATCCACAAATCCACCGGGTACGAATTTCATGGGGATTTAGACGATTCAGATGATATGCTTTCAACATCTAGAAAAGAACATGTCCGCTGTCCACGACGTGACCTTCCAAGTCCGCCAGTTCATGGTCAATTTTCATGAGCCATTCATGGAATCATCCTGGGATATAGCTTGAAGGGCGTGTTGGACCAGTTACAACTAGACCATCTGGATTTTGAGTGGAACGTGACATCTTGTTGTTTGTATATTCATAATTCATATGTACATATCACATCATATTATAACCTCCACTATAGATTCCCAATATAAATTAGACATCATAGTCTAATAGTTATATCAGTTATATCATACTCTCCAGATTAATTCGATCATGATTAGATATTATCTCCAGTGATATCATTTCCATAATCTCCAGATATCATAATTATATCATAGTATATAATCACAATACTTATATTCATAATATATAATATTTATGTCATATCATATAATATAAATATAAACATGAATATCATTATACATATCCAGATGTAACAATATAAACAGCAATATATTAATACTGTACAGTAATCACTGATATTGTATCCTTATTCAAATGTAAAAAATATATACAGCAATATAGTAATCATAATATATTATATCCTTATCCAAATATAATAACATTATATAATAACATGTGATATAAACAATTCCAGTCGTGGGTGGTTTATGGCATTGTTTTACCCACATTAATGTAATAATCATTAATATTATATCCTTATCCAAGTATTGATACCTTATCCAAATGTAATTATATATATAATAGCTATATAAAATATTATATCATATTATGTATACATATAATCATTAATCATGCATATTATATCCAGATGTAAGAATACTCATATATATATAACATTATATAATATATATATATTATAGTATATTAATCACAATCTTCAGCAGATTCCCGGATTCAACAGCTGTCCTTCGCAATGTCTTCCACTTTGCGTTGCGCCTCTGAGAGGCTCTTCTGGGCCTCTTCCACTTGGGCCTTTTGACGAGCCAAGAGTTTTCGGCTCGGCCGGCTGGGGAAATCCTAAGTGTTTTTCATGTTTTGATGGGAAAATATCGGTAAATATAGGACCATCATCTATAAAATGCCGTTTTGAATGGGAAAATATCGGACCATCATCCATAAAATGAAGCTTTTAGTGGGGAAATATGAGAAATCCCCGAACTACTCATTTTCAGGTTGGTTCATGGGAAAGCCATCTGTTTACTGAGTGGAGGATTTTTCTCTGCCATGTTTTCCATAGGAATGGGATCCCAGCAATGGTGGACAGGGGCAGCCGCAACAGCCCCGTTTTTTGCACAAAAAAAATGGCTGGAGAGTCACCGAAACCAAACAGCTTATCCCTTTCAATCGGATGAATTTACTACGAGAAGATGGCAAAAACCAATATACATAGACATGGGGTATCATAAAGAGGTACCTGTACTAAGTGGGATGCACATCCACATCATGTATTAAGATGTATTAAGATGTATTTTAAATAATTACAGTATATAATTCTATGGTGCATGGAATCAACTGTTTTTACACCCTCTGCGGATGTATAGAAACCTAGCCATAGATGCTTTTTTCATTTGTACATGCTTTACCTGTTCCACATTGCTGTTTTCCGTACCTGAGATTATCAACAGGTAATTTTATTTTTTTTGGGAAACGATCCTCATTTTGTCCAATATGAATTAAAGAAAAAACTTAAGTCACCAAGAAACCACTCTTGAATCCCATGAAATCAACCACTGAACCACCAGGAAACCTATGGCTAACTCCCACTGAATTGCCTTGTTTTATCCCTTGAATTCCCATTAAACCCCATGAAAAATCATCACCCATTGTTAGCTGAAAAATCACTTCCTGTCGCACAAGGATGAGGTATACATTCAGTCTACACACACAACTTCCGGTAATGTTGCTGGAAGATCCACCATTTATATATGATGTTCCCAGCTTTAAACCTCCATTGAGTTCGGATTTTTTTTTCACAGCCAACCACGGTTGATGACACCGGTTGGCATCGCATTAAATCACCAGTAAATCCCAAAAAAACAAGCCACAAAGTCCCATGAAATCATCATGAAATCCCGTATGAAATCTCCAGAAAATCCTATTAAATGCCATTAAATGCCTATCAACTTTCATTGCCAAACCATGAAAAATCCCACGGTGAACTGGATCCAAACACCGGGGCACCTTGAGGGACTGGCTCCGTGTCTGCTCGCCGCTCAACTCCGCCTCCTTCGTCTTCAAGGTCTCCTGGGCGAGGTGATACATGGAATACATGGGAACATATGGATTATGAAAACCCATATAATTGTTGGATTATGAACATCTATATATTATTTGGGATAGTCTTTATGAATTATAATTGAGATACCCTGGATGTCCAACGTCAAAATTTAACTTAGTATCTTTAACTTAGATTTTACCAAATACGAAGTGTTTACTTCCTAACTTGCATTCATTAACGACGCTTTTAAGAAGTAAACACGATGAACCTGGGATCTTACTGGGTTTTCATGGACCCAACAACCCCAACAGCATGGACCTTGCTTTTCTCATCTGAACTGCAGATTACGGATCCATGAGAACTTGGCCCTCGTCTCTTCCCGGAAGACTGTGGTCCAACATGAATCAAAATTTGATCTGATCCTCATGAAAAAATGTGTGATGATACCATGGGAAAACGAACTCGCTACCAAAAAATGGTTGCAGTAATTTTTGGTTCCAAAAACCCTTCTAAATGGAGCTGATTTGGTTTGAATACACGAAACAACATCCACTTGGGACATTCGACACCTTTTGGACACCTAGACTACTAGAGCAAACATTTTCCGTGTACAAATTCTTGAGATTTCTAGCAGTCCTAGATGACGCAAAAACTTAGTATTTCACTCAACACCTTGGTATTTCACGCACAATGACGCGGACGTTTTTTCATGTTTTTACATGTTCCCTCCAACCCCACGTTCCCCCACACCCGAATATCACATCCAAACCAATATCATATAATTACTTGTCACCAGAGGATGAATGAAAACACTGGCTATACGCAGCAATGTTGGTTTAAATTTCTTGAGGATTGAGGGTTTTTATTTAAGGTTTTGGTTTTTAGGGTTTTAGGATTTTAGGTTTTGGAAAGTAAAAAAAACAACGCACATGTTTTTACAGGATTGACCTTTACTTTCAAGCAGCTTGAAGGTTGGGGGTCCAAACGATCATGCTAAAATATCACGCCGGTCTGCATCGTATTTGAAGACATGATTTTCATAATCTAGCAGGATTTACTTTGTTCAAACAGATTGAAAGTTGGTAATCCTCCCCACTATGGCTAGTTTAAAGTTGGTGCCTTGGCCAAGGCATTATATCCAATTGAGCCATGGCCAAACTCATGGAAGTCAGAACTGGAGGCAGGAGTAAAACTTAGTATTTCATAAATACGAAGTTAAGCTAGGTAAGTGACGCCTAGGGTATATACACATATTCTTATGGGAATCATATGGATATCAAACTCAATGGTACATTCGAATATATGGAAAAACATTCATGGCATATTCAAGGAATATTACCCGATACAATGGCTGGCAGATTCATTATTAATGGAATGTTAATGAAATATAAAGATAGAACACGCAATGGACATATTCTTATGGGAATCATATGGATATTAAAGTAACATATATGGGACATTCATGAAATATCAAAATGGATTATTGATATGGGAAACATATGGGAAAACTATGGATACATTCATTATCAATCACAGATGGAAAATCAATATATATATAACATTATATAACATTATATAACTCTAAAATTTTAATAAAATGGAATTGGCACATATGGATATACAAGGAATGTATGGGAAACAGGGGATATATCCCTTATAAGATTCGGGAATGTATTTATATTCTGATGGGAGTCATTCACTTCGTTTATGGAATATGAAGGGATAAATGAGATTATGAGATTATATGGGAAACATATGGGGTAAATGTGGATATTGTGGGATATTTATGGAATATGAATGAGAACATAATGGAACACACGCACATGCACATGTATACGTATGTGTATATACATATATATATATACATATATGTGTGTATGTATATTTAAATATATATATATATGTGATGATATATACAAGTCAACCCTCAGAAACTGCTGAATGTTTGGACAAACACAAATTTTGGGCCATGGAATGGGGATGTAACTAATATGAACGATGTTTTGTTTCCCCCCCAAAGAGATAGGTATGACAATGAGAGGTGGATGACATCACATGTATGAACTAACACTTGCACCAACAAAAACAAATAACACATGCCAACAGAGGGAAAAACAAAAACACATCCACATCCTCAAACATCCTCAATGAGTAAGTCGAATTGTACATATCATCAATTCACCATTAAATCTCTTATAATATGTGTATTGATTATTGTTAGTAATATTCCATACAACCCAATGAAATGACCATTGAATCAAATTAATGGGATCAATCATCATTCCCCATCATCCATCATCATCCCATGAACTCCCATTTATTAAACCTTATTAACACGATTTAATGGGATATTAATTAGTGAAGATTAACCTTATTCTGATGAAATATCTTCACTAAGACACTAAGTCATTAACTCACTAACTCATTAATACCCATCATCCCATATTATGAGCCAAAGTCGTGGTATTATGATTCCTTAACTCACCACGACTTGGCTAGATATTATGATTACCCTCTGGTGAACATACAAAAAGCAATGGAAAATGGCCATAGAAATAGTGGATTTTCCCATGAAAAATGGGGGATCTTTCCATTGCTATGTTAGTTCACCAGAGGGTAAATCTTCACTAACTCATCAAACCCCCAAGCCAGGTCGTGGTCTTCGCGTCCTGGAGTTTGCTGATCTTTTCGCTGAGCTCCGTCCTCTGCGCCTCGAGGAGCTGCGGAGCTAAGCATGTCTAATGGCTTCATTATAGTTAATGGGCTATTAATGGGACAGTAATGGGATAATCATGGGATAACTCATATCCATAATAATGGGATAATAACATGGGGGATAGTTGACGGGATAGTTAATGGGACAGCTAATGGGAGAATAATTGGATAGTTAACGGGATAATAATGGGATAGTTAATGGGATAATCATGGCCGGGATCGTTAATGGGATAACAATGAGATAGTAATGGGATAATCATGGGATAATCATATATAATAATGGGATCGGGATAATCATATATAATAATGGGATAACTATAACCAAGCATCCCCAAATCATCACCATTGTTGTGGGTTGTAATTATGTCAACCATCCACAGTCATGGTAGTTGCTCATGGCATTGGCCGAATCCAACATTATATAACATTACATACATTTACGTACCATCTTTGAAAGTACTGTATGTTGATGTTTTGATATGAGATTGACCCACAAATTTCCTATTCCCATGTAAAAATAAACACAGAAACCAACTTGAAGCAAAACTACGAAACAGGAATTCTTCCATCACCAGCTATGCCTGCCACTCTTTCTGTGCTTCTCTGTGGAGTTGCACCTGGAGCTGGGATATGTTTGGATCATGTTTGATGAGTTTAACGATGCCATAGTTTGTCAACTCTTAACATGACCAAAGAGTGCTTGTCAAGTCTTCACAAACACATGAATCAATCAAATTGAGTCGTTTGGGATCTTCTTTCCAAACAAAATGGAAAAGTACAGTGCAGATTCCATCATACCGTGCTACGAAATAGCTCTTCAGAACATGGTGCAGTAAGACCAACCGAATAATCAGTCAGTCTGGCTGGTTGTTCGGCCAAAAAGAAGAAGATCCTTCACCAAGAAAAGTTTGGATACATCAACGACATGTGGATAAAAAAAACAAGTCATCTGGGAGAATTCAACAAAGTAAACGCTTCAACAGTTCGCCCCTGCAAGTGTGCAGCAAGCTCATCAATACTGTCCTATCGAAATGCCGATGTCAACTTTGGTCGAAATGCATTGCTCAAAATCAAACAGAACATCATTCCTCTGTGGGGTGAGGTAACCCACGGATGATCAAATGCACGAAGCCCCCTATGGCCCAAACCCCCACCTCGCGGTTGCTGTCCAAACGCTCCTGACCGACAAAATCATCGAGCGGCAACATTATAAGTATTTCAAAACCATGAAGGAAACTCTGCCATACAGAACAGTCGAGAAAGGTGCTGACATTTCAAGCCTTTCTATTGTGAGTTCAATAATGCTTCAACATGCTTCAGCTATTCTTGCCATAGTCGTCAACCACCTACAAATTCACCCAAAGTCGCTCTTGATGCCGATCTCTCTCAAACTCTTCAGGTTCACCAAACCTTCCAGCCGCAAAACGATTATCCGCACATCGCTATGCGGCATCCCTTTTTGAAAAGGGTTCTATCGTCATTACTCCCTTTAAACACATATCTAATTAGATGGCAAAACCCCCTGGAACCTCTATCAACCAGTATTTCTCGATCATATCCGACAATATTCCTGATAGTTAAACGCCACAAAAAACCCAACAAACTAAAAAAAACAGCAAATTAATGGTGAATCAACCCATCAGCAGTGGCCTGGCTGAATTAAAGTAATTCACTCCTGGAAATACCTGCTATCATACGGCCATTTCGGGATGATTACCCTGAATCTAAACCACCATTCCAGTGACATGACGACGCGGGGTTATGATCAAATGCATCCAAATATCAAAATAAATTCATATATATATATATATAAATACGGTAACTACATTTAAATATACGGATTTTAAAATATACGAACAGGTATTTTAGACTACCTTCGGGAAGGTTTTCCTTGGCCCGCCCACCCATTTAAACATACGGAATCCAATTCAGTTAAACATACTGCAACTACATTTAAATATACGAACTGGTATTTCATGCTACCTCCGGGGCCTGGCGGTCTGGCCCGCCCTCCACATATTTAAATGTTGTTACCGTATATCTATCTATCTATCTATCTATCTATATACCGTCATCCCGTTATACTAGGGGTATACCCTTCCTTGGGATGATTTATGGCATTGGGCACCAACCTATCATCAGCAATGGATGGTATCGCTGGAAGATTGGGGGCTGGAGGGCTGAAAACTTCGGGTTTAGTTTTGGATGTTGCTTCGTTGTTCATATAACTTGCAGGGTTCGGGGTTTCCAGTTGGGATTCTAAACCCTTCCTTACTGAAAATGAAGCTGTATCTTCAGCAATTGATGGTATCATTGGAAAATTGGGGATTGGAGGGCTTGCAACTTAGGGTTTAGTTTTGGATGCTGCTTTGTTGTTCGTACAACTTACAGGGGTTGGGGTTTCCAGTTGGAGCACCAAACCCTCCTTCATTGAAAATGCAGTTGTATCATCAGCAATGGATGGAATCACTGAAGATTGGGGGCTGGAGGGCTTAGAACTTCGGGTTTAGTTTTGGATGCCGCTTTGTTTTTCATATAACTTACAGGGTTTGGGGGTTCCAGTTGGAACCCCAAAGCCTTTTTTCTTGAACATGCTGTTGTGCCTTAAGCAATCGGGTGGGTCATTGCAAGGGGTTTTGGAGGGCTGGAAACTTAATGTTTCAAAGCTTACAAAAACAGGCAACTACGGCCGTGTAACATTTACGATGGCGCGTGTTAACTCAGGCCGTCCCAAAAAAAGTTGCTCTGTTCTCCGAAGCAACCCAAAAAAATATCAAACAAAAACCCGAACCTCAGTTTTCAATTGGCAAGAAGTATGCCGCCAAAAAAAAACAACGGCTCCTCAAGCAAGCTGGTGTGGGCAGCGAGCTCTGGCCATTAGCTGCTCGACGCAAAGGCCAATGAAAAGTCCAAAGACCAAGACTTAGTCCAATGAAACGGCCAAAAGAAAAGTCCAAAGACCAAGGCAAAAGTCCAATATCAAGGAACAGTTCAACGCACAATGCAAAGTCCTACACAAGAAACTTGCTGAAAGCAAAAATTAACGGAAAGTTAATTGGGAATTGCATTGGCATTTGATGCCGGCTTTTCCTGCTTTTCCTTTTTTGGTCTTGGGACTTTGCACGGCGCTTCTGTCGCCGCAATTCTTTTCCTCTATGATGTTGATATTGAGACAATGCGCGAAAAATACACGCCCGATCAAAACCAATGAAAAAACAATTTGCGCTTCATTTTTTCCTGTTGGCGCAGGAAAATTGATCCAGCTATTAATCAGTCTTTTGTTCGACCTCTTGGCCCTGATTTTGCTCCGGCTTTGCCGCAGGCTATGGACGTTTTTTTTGATTTCGACTTTTCTTTTTTCTATCATCTTGGATCTTGCAGGACATGTAAAAAATTGACAAGCCACAGATGCAGAAGTGGCATAGCCGATGCGTTGCAACAAAAACCCGGTCTTTTTTTGCCTGTGCCAAAGGTGGAAAAATTGACAACCTCAATCCTTCTTTTGACTGAACTTCGCAGCAAAAAGAATTGGCAACTACTTGCTGCTTCACAACTTATCACTGAAAATTGGTCCTTTGACACAAAGACGGAACCAAAAACCTTTCGGGGGGAAACTCCTTACCACCGGAAACTACTTGAGGGAACCTAACTCTTTGACCTCTTTGACCCCTTTGACCCGTTTAACCCTTTGTTGGACCCCTTTGAACCCTTTGACCCCTTTGGACCCCCTTGGCCCTCGGTGAATCATCCTTCCGAGAAAACAACTTGCTAAAGGATTGAAATTTGTGTCAGAGGATTGTTCATTGTTCTTTTGGAACGCTGTGAGAAAGTAACCGAGCAAACAAATTTAGGAAGTTGGTTGATGAACAATCTGCTGACATATCTTCCTTTAAAGCTTCGGTCAAACAAACGCCATATGAAACAACAATTCAAAAACCGTCAAATAATCCCCAAGTGGCACTTAAATCCCCAAGGAATTCATCTTGATTCCCAAGAAATTGATGGTTAATCAACCCATGATTCCGGTATCCAACACTTCAGTATTCCCCAGAAATTCCCATAATTTCACCCATGATTGCCCAAGAAATTGATGTATTTCCCCCATGGCCCAGTCCGTTTTTCTCGTCCCCGGGGTCCCCGGGTCCTGCAGAGAGCGGTTCATCGCATTCAGCCGACGTCGCTCCGCCTCCAATTCGTCCATCTGCGTCAGCTTCGCCAGGGCCCTGGGAACTGCATCAAATAAATTCTGTACATCGCATGTTTATAGTATCTTATTTTTAATATGTTATATGCGTTTTTTCACCAGATTATAATATATATATATATATATATATGTATGTGTAATCTGAGGAGGTTCTAGTAATGACTTTTCTTTGGTGGTTGGGAGCTGCGTGTATGGAGAACTCCACCAGATATGCCGTTGAGGATGGGTGTTTCAAAGTGGAGGAGGATGAGGATCGTGAAACCAATTTCTTTCGTGTGGTTTTTCACCTGCCTTTGGTTCTTCATCTTCATAGCTCTTCATAGCTTTGAGACTTTCTCAGTTTTCAAGGATGTCAATTACTTGTGTTCTTGGAAACAAATTCCTACATTGCTTGGGTCATAGTTTCTTGTTGGTTTGGCAGGTTGTTGCATCACAGAATGGTGGAAGTTTCCTGAATATCTTTGTCCATCTTCATTCTCACAGCCCTGTTCCTTGGAACCATCAATGTCCATGATCAAACTTGATCAACACCGTTAAGGAATAAATCCACCATCATCCAATGATTCCATGAATAGATGTATTACGATTGTGTGTTTGATATAGAACAAAGAAAATCAGTACCTCTCTACAGGCGACACTGTAGGACTGTAGGGGTTTCCGAGCCCGATTAAAATGGACAAACCCACATATTGTAGATTGTACATATACCATTATATTCCTATTGTATTTCTAGCCTAATTCCATTATCTTCCATTATTATTATATATATATATACATACACGTTTCCGATCCCAATCTTTGAATAGTTAGCAGCTTAGATCCTAATCTGTGAATACTTATATAACCTCTTCAAACACAATTCTTATATTATTATTGAACAGTTGGCAACTAAAATCAACTTGAATCCCAATTGTTGAATTTGAATAGTCATGTTTTAACAATATCATCCAATGTTATCCCAAAAATGATCCATATTCTCCCGGAATCTTCAATATTATCCACATATTCTCCACCTTTGAATGGTCAATTTTCCATACAATGTTCTGTAATCTTCATTATTATCCAATGTCCATAACATTGTCCATATATTCTCCACCTTTGAATGGTCAAATTCCTGTGAATATTTTATATTTTCTCCATTTCCCCTAAAATTTATCCACATATATATAATATATATATATAGAGATTCTATGGTTTTCCCATGGTTTTCTATGGTTTTCCTATGGTTCTCTTGGTATTTCCCATGTTTTTTGTTTCAACCCTCCACGGCAGCGACGAAGCACCGACGCCGTTTGGGGCTCTGGGCTTCTGCTCCACGCGGGTGCTGCGCTGCAGCCGCAAGATCTCGCGCTGCTCGGCCGTGAGCTTCTCCTGGAGATGATGGGTTGATATGTCATTGGGGATATTCATAGAATTGGATGATGGGAAAATTTACAGGAAACCCCTATATTTGATGGTAAAAACCATGGTTTCCTGTAAATTTTCCCTTAAACCAATCCAGTGAGATATGGGTTGATAATGGATATCCATTGATCATTATCAATACCAAGCCATAATGATATGATCAATATCCATTGTTGGGGATATTATACCATTGGGGATATGATCCTGATACTGATGTTGGGCATGTTAATGTATTGATATATCAACAACCATATGGTACCATTTTACCATATGGATAATGTTATTACTGGAGATCATGGTAAAATATCATGGTTGAAAATGGTTGATAATGACGGTTAATATGGGTTGGTATTGATAATGATGGTTAATATGGGTTAATATGGATATCAACTATTGACTTTGTTGATATAGTTGGTATATTGTCAACAACAACAATTATATTGTATATGATTATATGGCTATGTTATTGATATATCAACAGCCATATGGTTGATCTAGATGATATATCAACCACATGGTTACCAACCTATAACGTATGTTACTAATAAACATAATAATTATAACCATGATATCTCCATAAATCTCCATAATATCAATAACACATATATATATATATATATCAAACCATAACATGGTTGTTATTGGCATGCGTATGATACACGGCGCTTGGAAAGGTTGCTTATTTTGAGATGTGCCATTCACGATCCCTCGTAAAGGTTGCGAATTTGAAAGATGAAGGTTGAACAAATGAGGGTTCAAGAATTGAATTTAGGGGTTGGATGTCTTAAGGTTCCTGCAAGATGCGTTACGTACTTAAAACGTTGCACGTGCTCTCTCATGGTCAACAGGGGGGTGGGGGGTGGGGGGGAGGGGCGTGGTAACGCTCTTGACCAGTATAACGCAGGGCCCACGGATCTCTTGCGGTGAGTTCCCAACTTTAGGTTGTCACTGCAGATGGAACCAGAGGTTTTGCAGCCAGTTGCAGCAAGGATTACCCTCTCAAAAGATTCAATATGGCCCAAGTCAACCACAAAAAAAATATCTTTACTAAGACTTCTTAGTTTCGTGGTCGTTTGTGGGGCAAATCCCGTAGAGCCATTGTTGCTGGAACTCAACAAATAGATGGTACATGGAAACACCTCAAAAAACGGAGATCAATGTCCATGCTGCACAAGAAAGAGCAGCAAATGTACCAAAAAAAGATACTCTTGGGCTTACAGCTGGAGATGGCGTCATAATGTGGCCTTGTTTGAGTCTGTGGCCGCGGCTTTGCCGAGAGCACTTTGGCACTGATGCTGACAGAGAGGTGTTCAGAAAAATGGATGGATGATCTGGTGGATGTTTGCACGCAATTGTTAACCACTATTAACCACTATTAACAACTATTAACCACTATTAACCACTATTAACCACTATTAACCACTATTAAACATTATTGACCATTATTAACCACTATTAACCACTATTAACCACTATTAACCACTATTAACCACTATTAACCACTATTAAACATTATTGACCATTATTAACCACTATTAACCACTATTAACCACTATTAACCATTATTAACCACTATTAAACATTATTGACCATTATTAACCACTATTAACCACTATTAACCACTATTAAACATTATTGACCATTATTAACCACTATTAACCACTATTAACCACTATTAACCACTATCTGGTGGATGAAAATCATAATCTCCGAAAATGTTTGTTTTTAGCACTCGAAGAACCAGTTTTTGATTCACCGCGCAGGCCAAATTTGAAAAAAATGAACTTGAGTCACACGCCTGCCCATCGAAATGAATGTCCATGTTGCAAACATGTTTGACAAGTCCCACAAATACCAGCATGTTGTCTCTTAGTCTTAGCCCCGAACATCTCAATTTCAAATTTGTCACCCTTACAAGGGCGGCGAGTCAACCGGTTGCCTTGTTGTTGATATGTTTTATTGATATATCAACAACCATTAACCATCATTATCAATATCAACCCGTATTAACCATTATCAACCATTGTCAACCATTATCAACCATTATCAACCATTATCAACCATTATCGTAGATATTAGCTTATCAACCATGATCAACCCATATCAATAACAACCATATGGATACCATATAGAAGATAATATGGGTATATGTATGGTTGGCATATTAATTATTGATTATTTTATAATGGGTATATTTGGATATGTAAGATTATATCAACCACTACAATCATGTTTGTATTCATTTGTGGTATGATTGATATCATAATAATCTATCATTCTATCATGAACACTATAATGGGTACTGTATCTTATTGACATACTGCGAATGGAAGAAATCCTGCACGAGTTGATAGGTGGTTTATCCGATTATTTATATGGTTTCAAGCTTTCCAGTTGGTGCAGGATTTCGCAACCAGAAACAGTATTATTGATATAAGATTAATGGATATTTCATGGATATTATAATAATAGATAATATTATGGTTGATATATGGATCTGTATGAATGATAATATGGTATATCTCCTTTCAATGGTATATCTCCTTTCAATGGTATACATTGATATTATCAGTATCCCTAACGATTATATATTGATATTACATCAATACAATTTTATAAACCAAACAACTTGTTTTCTTTTACCAATGAAAAAATATTTCATAAAACCATGTCAACCACAAATAGACTGCACAATATATCAGTTGACATAATATTGTCCTAGATGGCTATATAATGCTATATATATAAGCACATTATTGATATATTAGTTGTCAATGATATATTAGTATATAATTGAGATAACCACATTATTGAAAACATGTGCATATAATGGCTCCATATTGGAGAGACATACATAGTAATTAGATACATATAATTAATGGGGATAATACAATAATATCATTGTATCCATATTCTCGAATGAGTATCTTATTTATATATAAGGGGTATAACCATGTTGATGGTGATTTTATGGGTATCTATTGATGTATTGTTGATATATAATGTTGATATATGTACCATATAAAACTATAGAAATTGAGGGCATACCCCCTTACAAAGCCCGCACAAAGACATTTTTTTTGTAGGTACCTAAAAAGGTTCGGTTCCTGAAGTGGCAACTGAGATCTTATGGGGTTATATGGGTATCATATCTTTTTCTAATCTGTTCCCAATACTAAACAGCCCCAGTTTCGACACCGTGGTGGATGTAGGGGATGACAAATCAACTTTTTCGATTGGTGAAAGGGACAATTTACAGGAGCAACCGTCAAGTCTAGAGGAAAACATGGTTTCCTGTCGATCTTCCCTTCAACCAATCCAGTGGATATTGATATATAATATAATGGTATATATATATATTGGATTATATTGGTATCTCCATGGTAACCCAACAAAATATACCATCAAACACCGCACCCCATGACTAACCGTTAAATCTCCATGATTACCCTATTCTTGGATACCCTCTGGTAACTTAACATGGCTATGGAAGCTATGGCCCGTTTTGTTCCACGATCTACCGTTTTAATAAAAAGGCAATGTTGCGTAGCTATGTTGGTTTCCTGGAGGCTACAACAATATTGATTGTTGCATTTATATCCGCAGTAATTGATATATTGCATATTTAATATACATACAGTATATGTAATTAATAATGATCATGTATTCATGCATGCTGTATATATATATATATATGTATACATATATATATATATCTATATCTATACCTACAGTATATATATATAATATTCCTGAGTAAGCTTGCCGCAACGCTTGTGCCATTTCTTAGCAGTACTCTACCAGCATGTTCACCACGTCCCAGGCGGCCTGTAGGTGCTTGGCCTTCAAATGGGCTCCATGCGCCTTTGACGCTGCAAACGTGGTTTGCAAACATGAGGAGTCACCGGACTTTTTTGCAATTATTGGTCGGTGATGTCCCAAATGGCCCCCTCTGGTATTGTATCAATCTCAGCTATACATATATATATATACATACATGTATACATACTTCGAACTGTAATGACTCTTATTTTGGAGGCTTTGAGCGACAAAATAGAGGTTCTACACTTGCTTCCAGGTGCAAACATATAGTCTGAGCTAGCTGGAACATCACCAGCTGGAGCAGGGATAAGTGAACTGAATCTGGTATCAGTTCACCAAACATTGGAGATCTTCCATCCCTGATCCAAATAACAGCTGAAAATGAACACAGATTTGAAATCATGACCTAAATACATTTTGATAATATAGGGGTTTCTCTTAAAATTCAGCATCATCCTTTTCTCTGATCACAGTTTTCGGGGCATACCATGGCATACCCTATTTTCAGAAATGCTCTAAGCAAATATAGGTTGCCATATCTAATCATATATATATATATCCCACAGTAGCCCCATTAAATAGCGTTAAAACTCAATCAAGATCAAATCTCTGGAACTTTCTGGGAGTTTCCAGAAAAATGGGGGCACCGAAAAATAGCTGGATGGTTCAGAGGGGAAAATATCATGAAAATTCCATGGATTTAAGGGTACCCCGGTAGCCCCATGACTTAGGAAGCCCCCATATGAAATCCCAATCGCCAAAGATCATGGAGGGGACCCTGGAGAGCACCTCCTCTTCAAGCCTTTCCTTGTCGCCCTCCTGAGATAACGCTGCTTGGGACCATCCCCATGGCTATCCCTCCCACCCAATGCTGCCTTCATGTTCCACATACAGTATATCATATATGGATGTGTAGGATCATTATCATTATCATTGTCATGATCATCATTATCATTACTCTGATTAGACAATGACATGTGGATATATATATATATATATAATATTATAGTACACCCCCCCAAAAAAAAAATATTTCCCAGATGGTTTATTTAGTCTTTACTCATGATTACAACCATTATCATCAATGTTCTTATCATTGTCATTATTATCAGTATCATCATAGTTTTTTAGTATCATACATATATCATACATGTATTATACACATATAATACATATATCATACATATCATACACATACTATACACATATACTATATACATATCATACATACATCATACAAACATCATACACATATCATACATATCATACATACATCACACACATATCTTACATATATGATACATATACACAGTGTCTATTTCGCAGGTTGCATTAACATCTATATTCAACAACACATATTATAGGAACTATATCACATACACTATATTGCACATATTGTTAACCATCCAGCTCTCTGACCCGAGCATAGAGCTCTTTGGCAGAAGCAGTGAAATAAAAACACACTGTCCAGCTGTTCCAGCTGTTCCGGCTGTTCCAATTTCACTTATAAATTAACAGCTGTTTTCTGTTATCATCATCATTATTACTATCATATCATACATATACACCATATATATATATATCTATATACATTGCATGTTCTGTTGTATCGTACATAAATATCATACATGTTCCATTACGAGTATATTACTGTCTGTATAGTACATGTAGTACATTCATATCTACATCTATCTACATCTGACATTAACATACATTAACCATGCCATGTTTTTCAGCCAAGCTTCCAACTGTTCCAACTGCCCTTGTTGCTGTTCCAACTTCTGCCGCGCAGCACGCAGCTGCGCTGACAAGGTCTGCAATGCTTCGGCTTCCGGCAAAGCTAAGAGCTGCGACTTGTATTCGCCTTGAGATTTCAGCAGAGCTGGGCTTCAAAACAGGGATTTAAGTGGAAAAACATATCGAAAACGATGATATTTTTGTTGATAAATGATCTTACCACCAATTCTGAGGATTTACTGAGGGTTAGCTAGTGAAAATTGCTGTAATCCCGTGAGAACCTCATGCATTCCCCGAGTTTTTCGTCTCCTTCCTGGAGGCCTTGTCCTTTAAAAACGCTCAACTCCCAACGCCCAAGTCATGGCCGAGCAGCTGTTCTCATCCCCCAATGTCTTCACTTGTTGGTTCAGCTCCGTCAACCTTCCTTTGAAGATCTCCAGTTCCTCCTGTGAACGCCTGGCCAAACAAATCTCCAGATGCAGCAAGTTGCCAGCCATTTTTTCTACAAAAAACACTTGGTGAAGCCGTTGGTTCGTTAAAAAAAAAACATTCTGATCAGCAAAACTATGGCAGATCTGGACTGTAAATTTATAATTGTAAATGATTATCGTGTAATTCATCATTGTTCCAAAAATATCGTTATTAAGATTGAATGTACTTCTGTCCGGAAACAATTATATCATTATCGGAATATCCTATGATCACATTCCATTCCATTAAATCACCATTGAAGTCGACAACAAAATCCATTAGATCCCATTGAGCCACCATCAAATCACCAATAAATCACCATCCAACCCCCATCAGATCACCATTAAAGCACCATTAAATCACCATAAAACCACCATTAATCCACATTGATCACCATTGAATTAACCATTACATTGCCAATCAGCCAGATACCCTGCAAAAAATGACAAGTTCTTTGCTGATTAGTAGATATTCCCATTGATACCAAAAGACTAAAGGATTAACTGGTTGGTGGTTTCAACCCCCCGGAAAAATATGAAAGTCAGATTGGATCATCATCCCAACTATTGGGGAAAATAAAACATGTTCCAAACCACCAACCAGTTATTCTTCGCCAGTGTCAGCACCTCATCTTGGACTCCTGCAGCACACGTTGTCTTCGCGAGGTCTGGAGTTCTTGCTCCGCCTGGATGATGGCCATGGCTGCCATGGCGAAAGTTCGTTGATATATATATATGTGTGTATCATATATATAATATGTATATTATATCATACAAACAACATTCCTCAGCCTCAACCCCTTCGGCCATCTCTACTTAGATGGGCCATGGGATTAGGGACTCCTGGGTTTATAAACCACGACAAATCCCAATTATAATGTGGTCATTCACCTATTCATATCCCAATAATCATCCAATTACATCCATTTACATTACTGTAATCATTGGGATACTAGGCCATAATATTCATCCATTATAATCCATTTTATAATCCATGTTATAATCCATGTTATAATCCATTTTATATCCATTCCCATATGCTCCATGGTGCTGGTATATATGCTAACATAAAGGGGGTATATTGATGGGATCCATGTTACCATATATAGCAGCACCATGGATCCTATGGGATTTATAATCCATATATCATATAATCCATTTATCATATATAATCCATTTATAACCCATGTTATAATCCATGTTATAATCCATTTATAATCCATATATCATCCACATCTCGTGGCCTCAGAGAGCTGTTTCTGCAGCTCCGTCAGCTTCGTGAGATCCGAGGCGTGGAACTCCAGCTGCCTCGGAGCTTCGTGAATCTTGCGGCCATTTGGGGATGATGTCCCTTACTAACCATGATTTCCAGTGAGGGAGAACAGTGAGGTCGTTATAATTTACCCAGATATGTTGGTTATATCCATATATTATGTTGGTTATGTTGGAACCAATATATGAGATACAGTGGGGTTATTATATTCCCGAATATCACTTGTCATGTTGGTTATAATCAGCATCTTTTTGTTGGGTTGGTGAATGAAACTAGGGACCATGTTTTTTTCAGTATGTCAGTGTGTTGGGGTTGGCGAATAATATAATTTTCAGAAAATGACCATCAAGATTGGAAGCATGCACCATTTTGAGAGAGCCAGTTTGCGGGGTGTGCTACGACACCCTTGTCACCAAAAAGATACTGGAACCAATGCCTGGAATGAAATATATGGAGAGGACATAAAAAGTTCCCTTAATATCCCTTAATAAGTTCTTGGAATCTGGATGATCTGCACAAATTGTCAACATATACGATCAGGACGTATCATAATCATTAGGATAAGCCCAAGAGAATCTCATGAAGGGGACAACATCAACATACATGATTGAAAACTGCTTAAAACCACACAGTCAGCAACCAGAAACATGGAGCCTTCAACATATGGATTATCGATAGACAAATGCTTACACTGAAACTGTCTGAAACTCACAAACAACTTTGGAATGTCATCTCCCCTCTTGTGTTTCTATCCCCGCTGATGGACCAGGTATTCGCCCCAGAATGGTTCTGTTCGGCCCCAATCACCACAGGTTTTGCTTCAACCAGCGATGATCGGGATAATCACCGAGTTGCTCATGGTACTTCTGCTCCCACTTTCTTTCCTGGCGTCCGCGGCGCTACGGGAACTATGGCCAAAACGGCTTTTGCAGTCTAATCTGGCCAGAGATTCTCCAGATCTTAAGGTCAGTTTGAGGGCAATTTGCGCCCGCTGCTACTCAAACACAATGGGAAAACCATCTAAAGAATCCAAAGTCGTGTGGAACTTTCCATCGCCATGTTTGATTGCCAGAGGGTACCTTTGGGAGAGTTCCTTTTTTTCCCAGTGCGTACATAACCTCAGGAAACCACCAACATAAGCTTGATATACCTTGATCATTGCCCGATGATGCAACATGGATGATTGGTTGATTCGTTTCACAGAACCGCTCAAGGTGACAGGTCGATTTCAGTCGTGTCCTGTCGATTTCAGTTTTGATGTCTTCTCCGTGTTCAAAATTGCTGAATCGGTTTTCCTTCCCAATCCATCTGAACATATTTCCATTGATTTCCGTCGTTTTTGGGGCTGGTCCCCTACATCTTCAGAAACAACCCCACTATCGCGATCCAGCGGCGTTTTCGCTGGTCTGAGCCCGTTCTCTCTGGGCAGCATCCAACTTGCGGGTCAGCTCATGGTCCTTCTCAGTACACTCCTCGGTCAGGGGATCAACTTGATCAACAGCCATTCAGAAGACTTTTCCAGTACCCTATGGTAAACTAACATAGCTATTGGAAATGGCCATAGAAATAGTTGATTTACCCATTAAACATGGTGATTTTCCATAGCTTTTTGTATGTTTACCAGAGGGTAAAAACCCAAGGGTTTCTGTGAATGCCAGGGGATCAACAGCTGCTTAAACCCCATGAAATCACCACAAAAAAACACCAGACTAAAGATGATGAACTCCCACTTTTGTCGTGTTAAATCACCATGAAATCACCATTAAATCACCATGAAATCACCACTTTTTCCGCGAAAAAAAAACAAAAAAAACCACGCTGCCAGGCGGCTCTCCGCGCCGCATCCAGCTCTGCATCCTTCTTCTCCAGCTCCGAACGCAAGCCGTTGACCTGGCAAGGCGATCTTCGGATGAGTCAAGGCTTGATTTAAGTATTGGATAACCTATGGTCAATGGTTATTGGATGGTTATTAGATGGTGATGGTTATTGGATTGGAGTATCTAAGGGATGGTGAGGATCACAATTTAAGGGATGATTATTGGATTATCTAATCATGTAATAACCTATGGTCAATCATTAGTTTGTTTGGCAATAAACACTCAATAATCATCAGAAAATTCACCCACCATTAGCCATGAGAATAAGCATCTAGTAACCATCTAATTCTGATTGTGAGTGGCTATATGGATCTGTTTGGTGGTTCTCTGATGTTTATTTTCCAACAAACGATTTTTTGATGGTTATTGGATGGTTATTGGATAGTTATTAGATGGTAAGTAGATGGTGATTGGATAATTTAAACATGATGAACATTGATTAACCATCTAATAACCATTCAATGACCATCCAATAACAATCTAAGAATAATCATCTATATTAGAAAATACCAATCACATCCACTCACTATAATTAACTGTCAATATGGTTATTCGATAATCAAGGATTATTCAAATTGGGGAGATTTGTCTGGCAACCATCCAATAACCATCTAATAACAATCTATTGGAGAAAATAACCACCAAACGGATCTGAATAGCCATTCATGATCAGAATTAGATGGTTATTAGATGGTTATGATGGCTTTTTTGAGGGCTCATAACCATCTTAATAAGCATGTAATAACCTATGGTGAAACTATTCCTGATTTGTGCCTCTTTGGAGCCTTGGAGCCTTGAAGCCTTACGTTTCTGGTAAGTTCTGGGGAGAAGAATGAATGTTCATGATCTAGATTGCAGGATTCATAATCAGATTTACTATGATTTTTGATATGTTTGCATTTTTTTTCGGGGTGAGTCGTTGGAAATTGTGAGATATGTGGTGGATTTAACCAATGAAAAGTGAGGTTCAGGCCAAACAAAAATGGAGTGGGGTCAGCTGACAAGAACAGAATGGATTCAATGCATCTCGATGGGATCCCCGTAGGCAAAAAACGGAGAAGATGAGCTACCCTCTGGTAAGCTCCACTTCAACTTGCACGTCTCTCTGAAGTACCCAATTGGTACTTCCAAATAACATACAAAAAAACCTTGGAAAATCACCATTTTTAATGGGCAAACTCACTATTTCTATGGCCATTTTCTATGTCGCTTTTTGTATGTTTACCATCGAGATATTGGCGATGTATTTCCAATGGCCGACTGAATTTCAATGGCTGAAACCCATGTGTCCCATATGTTCATTACCATGGCAAAAAAAACTGAATGAACCAGTGCAATGGTTTAAACATATGATAATCATTGAACCATGATAACCATGATCATTATATTACCATATGTATCCGATATGTTCATATTTGGTGTTTCTTAAGTCATGGGGTATCCCCAGTCGTCACCTGCAGCTTGTGAAACAAGTCACTCGTCGTCATGGTCATCCATGAGGACTGGATGATGACTGTGGTGCCCCCATGACTGAAGGGAAACCTCCAAATGATACATACTGTCGCATACTAATATACATATTATATGCAATGATCAATGATTATATAATATTATATAATCCATACAATGACTATTCCAATCACATCCAATCATTCTCAGTTCCTCTGACAATCTCTTCTCCCTACGGATCGCCACGGGGGCCTCGGTATCAAGTTCAGAGACCTTGACTTCAAGCTCCTCATGCGCCTTCAGCCCGCAGCCCGAAGATTGTTTCCAGCTTTAGTTTATGTTTATGATTTATGATGTTGATGATGTTGATAATGATTTGATATGTTTTATGTCATCTTATGTGATCCTTCTCGCAAGAATATGAGTACATTTGGAATGAGGACCAAGCTAAAGAGAAATTGCAAGGCAGGTACCAGCAGGGTGAACAAATCCCACATTTTTCTTGATTTTCTTATAGATATTCCCTCACCTGAAAAAAAAAATATTCCATCAGCTTCAGCAAATCTCATAAATCCGTCACCAACAATCTGCAACAAGCCCAGCCGCACCTTCAGTTTTTCTTTGGTGACCATGTCATCCTCCTTGAAATCGATCCATAGGGATATATGATATATATATATATATGTAATATATATATATATATATATGGGGACAATACGACTGAAGCCAGAGACATGGCGACATAAGATCACTACCCTCAAAAAATATCAAAACATAATATAGATAAAGAAAAACACTAGTTTTGTCTAGAAAATGATCTACAAATGGGACAAAAAATCCATATCTACACGTTTATTTGCTGGAGAGTAACCCAAACATAGAACTGCAATAGTGATGACATGTGATGACACGTGATGACAAATGATTGGGAAGTGGGTTGCAACCACCCCGTCACTGGAATAAATTGCGGCGGAGGTAAGTACCAACCATGGATCCAAACTTCCATGCTAAAAGGTACCTTTGTACTCATACATGGATGAGAAAAGATGAGAAACAAAACACACAAAACTCTCGCTTGCTAACCCAGGATCAATGAGTTGCTTAGTTGATTTATGTTGATTCATGTGGTTGTGAGTCAAAACCTTGTACCCCTGTAGTTCACCTTAAAATAGCTGGGATTTATGGATGTTCATCCCCCTAAACATGGTATTTTCATAGGTATTGATCCATACCCATGTTGATTCCTCCAGAAAGAGTGGTCATTCTCCGGTGAACACTGACACTTCGTGATGTGACTCATATGACTTCGCTCCTTGAGACGTTGGATCTGCGCCTCGAGCTTCGAGATCTCTTCGTTGGAACGCAAGGTTTCCGTCACGTGCTGCGCCACTAAATCCTCTTCCTCAGAGGGCTGTCCGCCGTGCCAGGGGTTGGAGCTGCCGTGGTTTGCAGATTTTACATGATTTTACAGTATAAATGACTAGTGATATCTGTAAAGCCAGCTGAAGCCAGCTGAATTTTATGAGTGTATGCTACAATGATAACAATATATGTATACTATGTAGCAATGAATGAAAACCACTGTTTCAAGCGATGTTCCCATCTGCTCCCTCAAAAAGAGGCTCCAGAAGGTTGAATGTTCACATATAGCGGGCTCTTCCAGCCATGGCCCATTGATCGATGATTTACCTAATATAAACATGGTGATATTCCAAAACCTTTCTCAGTTTTTCCTAGAGGATATACTAATTAATCCTAAATATACTAATTAATCTTAAATGCAAATGGCAACTCAAACACGGCGCTCGGGTCTCGTGAACCTAGTCAGCCAGCAAAACTGACCTCCCCAATTCTGTTGCAATATCTATCATAAAATAAATCGTTTACAGCCCTACATATCATAAAAGTATATCCAGTAATATGTTTGAGACATATACCTATCTCACACATAATGATATATATATATATAATATATATATATATATATTTCACGATATATTTATATATATTCTATCAAAATCCCGGCAGCGGCGTGCGGGAAGTGAGGCACCTTTTTCTTTGGGCAAAAGAGCGCTCTGGGATGCGCATGGAATGTCTGCAAGACTGAATGCTGCAAAGGTGGAATGCTATGTCA
>Ga0126342_10001481_pt1 | contig 33208 bp, 33 predicted proteins | sample Cyp1metagenome_FD_92528 | JGI IMG/M metagenome (GOLD analysis project Ga0126342, IMG submission 92528) | Coral microbial communities from Lord Howe Island, Old Settlement Bay, Australia - Cyphastrea 1 metagenome | ecosystem: Host-associated > Invertebrates > Cnidaria > Coral ...
ATATCTATCTATATCTATCTATATCTATCTATATCTATCTATATCTATCTATATCTATCTATATCTATCTATATCTATCTATATCTATCTATATCTATCTATATCTATCTATCTAAATCAATCAATCTATCTATCTATCTATCTATCTATGCATCTATCTATCTATCTATCTATTTATCTATCCATCTAATTAATCTATTAATCTATTAATCTATCTATCTATCTATCTATCGATATTTTTGCAATGCACTCAACAGCACATTGCATTGAATATTTTTTTGAATTGTCAGTTGGTTTGTGTGTTTCCCGTGCCTTCTGACCCTTCCCGAATGTAATGTGGCTCGAAGACATGAGAGCGGCGGTTGCCTGCTGGCCATGTATGTTTATATGGAACAAAGTTATTTTCAAGTAACGCGATGTTATCTTCACACAGACAGCAAGGGTTCAAAGGATAGACAGATGCAGCACATGTTTTCAAACATAGTTACCTTTTTTTGACCTGTGTCAGCATACATGCATACCACTCGTGCCTACATTTGCAAATATCATTGACTGAATTGAACCATTTTTTGGCTTGAGTTGTCCAGGGTCGTTCCATTTTTTGAGGAAGTCTTGGTTGTGTTTGGGTACAGGGCAAGCATTGGAGTAGTTGAATCTTGCAACAAATCGGTTGTCTCCTTTGCTTTTAAGTAGTCCGGCCTTCGAAGCCTTCCGACGCCATGTCGGGGCCACTCGGGGGTGTTCAGGGCTACATGAAGACCTTTGGTCCACCTGGCAGAGGCAAAAAACGTTTCGTCACCAAAGGTTTCAAGCCGCTTGGGCGCAAACTTGTCAACTGGATATAGATGATATAAACCTGAGATTGATTGTCGCTAAATCGCCTAACCTTAGCAAACCGACAATTCTGCAATGGTTCCGGACCAATCTGGAAGTTACATATTGAGAATGCAGAAAAAACGTGTGCTCCCATTTCCCGTCATTTCCCTCCTTTTGAGTTTCTTTTTACATTTTTCGTTCGATCCAGTCATCCCACATCACCAGTGCTTATTCAGGTTGGGAAGCTACGTAGTGATCAAATACAAGATTGGCCCGGAGACCTTCATCGAGTATGAGGGAAAAATAGTGGACAAGAGGGTTGGCAGCGAGGACAAAGAGTCGTACGTGGAGTTGAAAGACTGCCTGACGCTCAATCCAGAGGGAAAGATTGTGGCAATAGAGAAAATGAAGCGCCTCACAGACTCTTTCATTGAGGCAGGAGTTTCATGGAGCATGGACATTCGAACAATAATCCTTTCAAACTCCAATGTTTGACTGATTTTCCTGGTTTTTGGTTTCAGCCTTACTGCAGCTTTGATATCAACATTTGAGACATGAGCGGACGGGGTGCCAGGAGTGTCGCTTCACCGAGAAGAGGACAGAGACTCCCCAGATAGAGGTCACTCCAGAGCAACCCGAGGAAAAGGCAGACGAAGAATCCTCTTCAGTGATGCCTGGCATGATGCCGATGCCTGGAATGTTGCCCAACATGATGATGCCTGGAATGATGATGCCTGGAATGATGATGCCCATGGCTGGCATGCTGCCCACCATGATGCCCGCAATGCCCATGATGCCAATGATGGCAGGGATGATGCCTATGGCCATGTCAATGGCCAATCAGGCAACTGGTGAGGCATCAGAAACCCGAGCTCGAAGCAGAAGCCGAAGTAGAGGTTGAAATTTCTGACCTGAGATTCCTGAGGCTTCCGTGAGTGTGAGTTTGAACTCAGGTCAACTTGTGCTGAAGGAAAGGATATCCGAGTCATTCGCGTAGAAGCAGAGACCAACTTTCACGAACACAAGCAACTTAGCACACACAGACACACACACACACACCTTCTTGAAATGCTCAGTATGTAACTATTCCCACCAGATATGCAACAGTTCCAGCATGCAAATAGATGCAAATAATATAGTTGCGCCAGCAGCGGCAGAGTGACTGTGCAGGGCGCGGCGGCCAGTCACCGACATTCAGTGCTTTGTGAAAAAGACGGTGTTTCCACCTCTGTCCTCAGACTGGAGCCCGTCCAGCTGTACATGTCGGTTTGAACATTTTTTGTTGCATTCTATGCATTGTGGTGTCTTGAAGTCTTGCGCTTCATCTTTGCAGCCGCTGCTCTGCGCTGAAAGAAATAACGTGATTCTGATGAAATGGACGGATGAACTCATTACAATCACTATCTCAAATGAGCCGGCCATCTTCAGTACGTCACAAATCACCCCCCGTTACCTGCAGTACATCCCCCACTTCGCCAGGGAAACCGAACCAGTCATACAAAGCTACGGAGGAAACTTCAGGAAACAGTTTTAGTTTGCCTCGTCTTAGACATGGGGCTATGCGGTTGCATGTGCCGAGTTTGCCTGTGTCTCCTGGCTCTTCCGTTGCTTCTGATTTGCAGCGTTTGTATTCCTGAAGTTGAACGCAACTTGTCAGCAATAACAGCACTACTTGACTGTTCCAAGAACAGTTTGATCAATATCGATCCAAACTTGGTTCTTTTAGGCATAACTACCTTCTGGGCATTGATGTATCCGTTCCTGTATTTTCGTTCTTGAGTTTGTGAGAAGCCTGACATGCGGACATAGCGCGATCAAGCCAAGTCGCATACATCCGCTTTGTGGAGACATATACAATTGGTGTTCCTCCATTGCGTTTGCTACTCTTGATTCTGGGACAAGTGCCGCGTATTTGGGAGCATGGACACTTGGCGAAATTTATTTCTGCGTGGCTTCAAAGACAGTACGTGGTCAACTGAGTCTTGTTTTGTGTTTGTATACCTATCTCCGATGCTGGATGTTCCGGAAACTTTGTTGGCATAAAATTCATTATACAAAGATGGTTTTACGAAAAGAAAATGGCACTGTTTTCGAAAATTCTCGGTCTTCTCTTGGAGACTTGGAGACCAGAGAGCAAGGGTAGGAGGTCCATGAGGTCCATGAGGTCCATGCTGCTGATTGCTGGTGCAATCTGGTGCAGGCCCTCTCGGAGTCGGTCCTGTTTGGAATCCTCGTTTGATTTATGCTGTCGATGGATACAAGACGGGGGGGCTCCTACCTTGTCAAGTCCTCAGCTGCACTGGCTACATCTAGTTACTAGTTTCATGGTGTCAGGAGCCTTTGGCATATTTTTGATCATTTTGCATGTAATGTATTCTGCTATTCTTGTAAATCTGGTTTGAATCAATGGAATTCGTCATCCCTTGCAGTGGCGCTGCATTTTCTGAGTTCCCAATCCGGAGAACTTCACCCGTGGCTACATGCTGGCGCGCGTCAGCTATGAGAAGGTCAGAGCGGTTCATCACAATCCGCAGCCTGGATGAACTGGATTCTGTAGTGCTAATTCCACGAGCCAGGAGTTTTTGTGCATTTGGGTGTGTGTCTGAAAATGGGGTACAAATGGCAAGTTGAATGAAAACAATATTATGATAACAGTGGGAGAGAATAGGGTACACCATTTTCAGACAAACAACCTTTTTTGTGCTCTTGGTATTCAGTGTCCAATGGATTGGGTTTGGTGTCACCCCATGGCTGAAACACTGTGAGTGTGCCCCTTTGCGATTTCAAAATTGTGACACTACGAGAATGATTTTTGCACATGATCGGCTGTGATGAATTCAGTTTCAATGGTTTCAAGATGTTTCAAGATGTTTCAAGTGTTCAAGTCACCTAGGCACCTGAAGCGAGATGGGAAACGTTTTATCGGCGTCGAAACTGCCAAGGTGCCTAAAGGCGGTCAGAGATGTTGTTGAAGCTTATCACAGTCATAGTAGAAGCGCATCAGGGCATGCGCTGTGTGGGTATTTCATCATATCAATACCGTGAAATGGGATGATTTACTACTAGAAATGAGCCGCAATCTGTTTTTTCTGCAGAGTCCCCCGATACATCATTCATGACGTTACATACTCGACCATCTACCATATCTCATATATCGATTACAGTACATACAATATGCATGAATATGTCATGGATCGCAAGTCACACAGCATACATAATGTGCCAGATGTGCCATATCAAAATCATTTGTCATTAACTTTGCTGATTACACGTTGTTTTCACTCGGTCTCATCGGCAACGAAGGCTACTTCTCAGAAGGAGTGCTGCCAACACTTTTGCAGTGCCATGGCAGTAATTTGCATGCTGCGCGTTTCAGTCATTAGGTTCTATTTCGAAAAGTTCAGTGTCTCATGTCAAAAAATGATGACGTTGAAGACCGCCCCACCCTCACTCTCAATCGTCTTGTGCCAGAAGGTTCCCCTTTCGGTCGTGATTCCGATCTTAAGAATCTTAGGGATCAGGGATCCCTTTTGTTTTCACTGGGACTCACAAGGAAATGTGGGCAATGGGACTGACAATGGACAGCTATTCACCCGTATGTCATTCAATGCTTCGGACCGTCTCCAGTCTGCAGTGGCCACGGGGAAACCAAGGATGAATACAGACGATCCGCTGCGATATGCGCATAGAAGCTTGGTACGACCTCGACACAGTGCACTCTGTGAAATTGGTATTTGCTTGTTTGAACCGAACTCAGCCTGCTCGGACGCTTTAATCTTTAAACCCTGGACTGTTGTCCCCAATCGCATCACATCTACTGCAGCGAAAAACTTGATAAGTGGCTGGTAGCAGGCGATATAGCGTCAACAACTTGACTCAATGTGGCTTGAAAAAACTGACATGCATCTATGGAGAGGGCACAGTTCTGCCAAGATGCACGTCCTACAAAACATACAACAATTCAAACTCTTGGAATGAAAATGGGGAGGACTTGGAGGTGAATTATAGCAAGAGTTGCGTCAGTCCAACCCTACTGCTGTGCCAGCACAACAAGAAGATTATGCCTCACCTCTCATGTCAACTCACAGGTCCTAGCATGCAACGATAAAGTTTTCTACCACTATCGGATAATATCGGATACAAGTGTGCGTATCAGAGGTCAATTTTTTTTGAGCACTTTCTTTTTTCTCCAGACTAAGCCAGCCAAGAGCAACAACTCCACAATGAAACGGGCTAGTCTTATAGTTGATTGTTGCAACATTCAAAGCTGCATGTGCCGGGCTTGATAAACACCGACTCAAACTCCAAGTGTTCCTACCTCTCAGTTGATTCACTCTAAAACGAATTGGACATTTGTGCTGCTTTTGACATGTCCTGCTCAAGGAGATCTGCTGTCAGCTGCAATGCCTTCTATCGCTCAACACTTCGAGCCTCCTGAGTTTAAGCCTCTTCCGGACATATCTCCCATAGATTTAGTGCAAGACATTTCCTGGTTCCGGGCTCAGTCTTGGATTGCAAACTTGCCAGCTTTGCGAGGCATGGTGTGACTTGTCGTGTTTGCTGCATTTCTTTCCAAGATCAGCAAGATGTATTGTAGCTTGCATTATGCATAATCGGTTGACAACTCTTTCCCTTTTCATGCATTCAAAGCAGGGCAGATACTGTCAAGCCGTTCAGACTGGTGGATACTTCGTGGTTTCCCAGCCCAAGGCATTTGAAGATCCCGTTCCCAAAGGTTGTTAGCACTATGGTCCAGAACATCTTCGCTTACACTTTCTTCCGGACAAAGCCTCAGAGGTAGTGCTGCCAGGATTGTTGCTTGAAGTTTGTATCCTTGCCATCCTCTCGTTTTGTGTTCAGTGCTCAGGCATGCATTTGGTGTGGAGCTTTCGAATGCTTCTTGGAGAGATTGGTTATTGAAATTGCCTTTCGGGAAAACCATCATCGTTGTGAGTTGCTCAAAACTGTTGAGATTTGAGCAGCGTCATAAACTGTTGAAATTATGACGGAGTTCACAATGTTCACATTTCTGCGCCTTGCATAATCAAAATGCGATCCATGTGAATACGCTTCCCGCGAAAGGGCCTGTGAACTTGTGACAAGGCTATCAAACACTCGAATGCGCAAAAACAAATCAAACACAAAAAGGACGCGCACATCGGGATCAGCAAAACGCAACATGACGATGGCGGAGATCCTGCACTGATACTGGCAGGAAAAGCATGACGGAACAAAGGCAGGAAAAAGCAAAACAAGTGAACAATACGGGGATAGAGGCACACGGGGCACACAGCCAAAACAATACAGCTAGAGACAACAAAAAGGTAAACATCGTTGGTTTTTTCCACTCCTCCTTTTTCCTGGGAAGGGTTCTCTTTTTATCAGTGGTTGGATTCGTTGCAGTGCAATTTTGTGTTTCCCGATTTTGGTTTGTTTTTTTCCTCTGAAAAACATGGTCCTGGTGTGGCCTTTGGTTGATATGTTGATCCAAGGATGAGCTTCCACTTCTGCGAGAATGGCTCGGCGCAGCTCGGAAGAAGTAAATGAATTTATATGTATCTGGGTGAATTATAACGACCTCACTGCGACCTCACTGGAATCATGGTTAATAAGCGGAATCATCCCAAAATGGCCTTATTTCAGGTGTGTGAATTAATTATTATAATTTGCCCAGATGTATATATATTTAAACTGTAGATTAAGATCTTTTGAGCACTTCCAGTACTCCAATCACTGCTTCTTCAGTTTCGCAGTCATCAATGCGAAGATACAATGCACTCCAGCAATGAAGGAAATAGCAGTTGGTTTACAATACAATTTAAATGGATTTCAAATGCCGCAAATTGCCGCAAATTGCCGCAATTCATTTTCATTGCGCAGGTACCTGGGAAACTTTTTCTTGGAATTGTCTCAGAAGCTGGTGGCAAGCACTGTCAAGGACTTGCAAAGGCACCGGCCAACGGGGCCAAGGGCTACAAGTCAAATGTCATGACTCATCCCATATTGTGACTCTTCGCCAAAGAGCTGGATTTCCCTTTGAAATTTGCCCTCTGCGTTGAAATGTTTTGTTTCTTTGGAGATTTTGAAGCAAGAATATTGCGGTTACACAGTCCATCATTTGCTTCTTTCATTTCTCACAATTGTCACATCAGTGATTCTCGGAGTGGCTATTCTCTTGGGAGGTGTTCGAGGACAAGGTGGCAGCCAGTGAATGGGGCAGGCAATTCATGGAAGAAGCTGAAAGCAGAGGCTCAGGGGAAGATGCTGTTTCGGAATTCAAATGCCTTGTCGCTATGATTGAAATGTTGGGGACATGCTTTATGTATCTTTATGTTTGTGTGTTTAGGATGTATGCTTTTAACTTCAACGACTTCAAGCGCCCTACATTGCAACCTGGTGGAAGGCTTGAATGGCATCGAGCGATTGCGGAAAACTGTCTTCGAGTTCAGCTTTGCTGGATTTGGTGGAGATGGCCCGGGAGGCAAGGCTTTGGAGTGGCTGTGGTAGCTTGGGAGTATTTCTGCCTCTTCCAGGTGCTCTTGCGACGATGAAGATGCTTAGGCGCTTAATGCTTTGACACAGAAAAGTTAGCTTCGTGGCCAAAGTTTCTGACCACCAAACTGCTTTGCACATTGCTGCCAGGTTCATCCAGAAGTCACCTGAGAAGTACGTCCCTCTATTTAAAAAAGATCCTGAAGCTTTTGTGCTAGAGGCCATGACAGAACTACCAAGCTTTCCTGAGTCTTTGGCCACGTCACTTGCTCCAGTGCTATTGCACAAGACTCAGAGGACTCAGAAGCACTGGAAGCATGAACGGATCATGAACGCTTGAGCAGGTGATTCGAACTCAAGGTGGTGGCGGAGCAGGAGTGAATCCCTGGGTAGTGGAGAAGACCCAGTCCCTTGGATGACGATGACTTGCATTGATGGTTCCACATCAGAATAGTGACTTTGGACCAAAAAGTACAGACAAGTGAGAAGAGCTACTTAATTTAGTGTGGTATTCTATTGTATTTGCATGTTTTTGCAAGTACATGATTTCATTCACTGTCTTTTCATGGACTCTTTGTGAAGGTAGCTGATAGTTTTCATTTATTCAGCATTTTTTTGGGCGCTTGCACCTACCCATCTGGACTTGGGATTGCAGAGTGAAGTCTGAAACTCAAACATTGGCATCGATTGACTGGGCGCATGACACCGACACAGTACATGCCTCCTAGATCTCTTAGTCTTGTTGGGCTCCTGCAACGAATCTATTTTGCTGATCCCTTGACTTGCAAAGATTCTAGCGAAGTCAGAAGTAGAACGCAAACGCCCAACAATCTGCGGAAAGCCAAGGAGTTACAAACTAGGCACAGGAAATGTGCTCACTGAATATGCCGGCAGCCTGGATGCAGTAATCTTTTTGCTATAGCACGTTCCACCATTCCACCCTGCGCTCTGCTTCACCCTGCTTCACTGCTCTCACTGTCTGACTGTATGACAAACAGCGATCGTAAGCCAAATCGAGCAGTCCATTGAAAACCCCTTTTGTGGCGGCAAAGAATACCGTTTGAGACCTACAAGCCTTGACCATGCCTAGGTCACTATGGTGCGACCATTGCTTTACATGCGAATCATGATCCCTCCGTTTTTGGCGGTCCATCTGCAGATCAACAGTATGTTCCAAGACGGCAGAGTGGTGCAGCAAGAACAAGTAAGCAAATGTACTGGAGGACCAGTCGAGTCAGTGCAGACTTCTGTTGTTTAGACTATCTGCTTTGGCACCTCTAAACAAATGATTCCAACATCTTCCAACCAATTTAGTCATCCTGATTCATCCTTCCTTTCGAAATGTGTGACGAACTTCCGCCGAGTCCGACAGAGTCCGGTGCACACCGCATTGTCCGAGGCTATGACCTTCATTCCTGGACGTGAAAATGCGGATAGAATGCTGACATTTGTAGGAGAATTGAGAGAAATTCGAAAATGCAACCTGGTTTGCAGAACAAAAACATGTTGCATAAATCTACAAGACCGTTTGTGTTTTTTTCTTGGAGTTTCGATGCTTTCGGGAGACTTCAGCAGCTGATCCTTCGACTGAGGTCCAAATGTAACAGGCTGCGATGCTGCGCCACGCTTCTGCCTTGGCACCTTCATGCTGCTGCTTGGCTTCGCAGCAAAGAACTTTGTCAGCTACGTGCAAGAAAGATTATTTCCAATATGGCAGAATGTGCGCTTGCTGGTCATGGTTAGTTGTAAGATAAATATATTTAAAATTTACATATGTATATATATTTATATATATTATACAGACATAAATAAATGAATAAATCTACACATATTTTTACACACACATATGTATATTTATATATAATATAATATAATATAATATAATATAAATTTTAATATAAATATACATATATTGTAGATATGGATGTAGTGATGTTACAGTTGCACCACGCACAATCGATTTGTTTTTTGAAATCCGTTTGCGCGAGCCGCACCGAACCACATAAATTGCTTGAAAGGGAATTTCAAACTTTGGAAATCATCAAAAATACATCCACTTCAAAGATGAAATGAGTAGAGCTAACAAGTCCCAAGGCAACGCATCATGAAGCAGATTGGTTTCTACTACATCCAGGGCCTAGAAGATCAGTTGGGACGCCGGGAGCACGAGGAGATGTAGGGTCAACGGAGTCAACGGCCACGTGATGTTCTTTTCAGCATGTGACTATTGGTTTGCGGCCTCGACAGTTTCCAACGGTTTCGAGAGAGCTGTTCAGCCATCGCTGTTGCCACTTAGCCGTTGAGTTTGTATTGTTTGCATCGGTTTGAAGCGTGAAAAAAATGCGGACGTGGATGAGTTTGAGAACCACATCAGCGCACGTGGTTTGATGTATGTGCCATTTCCCGAATCAATGAGAACACTGCAAGATTCTGTTCTAAAGACCGCTGTTCTGATCTCTTCTCTGTATACCGCAGCGTTGGCTAAAGTTGGTGTCATAGCTTTGAGGTCCAGGAGTTGAAAGGGACATTGGCCTATGGACCTGTCCATTGTGAAGTGGGTTGGTGACGACATGCGCAAGATGTGGGCCGGAGGCAGTGGAAAATATGCCAAAATGTCAAACAGTTTAAACGGTTCCAATGAATTTCACTCCAGAAGCTCTTCCAGAAGCCTTGGCAGGTGCCATGCCGGGTGGTGCTGTTCAAGCTCAGACTGCTCAGACTCAGGTTGGGGCACTGGATTAAGGGACAACGAAAAAACATCGGAAAACTTGGGACAACCTGTGACAGGTGCAGACCATGCCGCAACCTTCGAATCAGCCCTTCAGCTTCAGCATGTTACCAGAACCAGAAACCACTGATGCGGACATGGAGATGTGGCTTGGTCGGAAGTTTGGCACGTTTTTTTTGCTAAAAGATGCTGACAAAAAATATATTTCTGACAAAAAAGATGAAACACACAACTTGATTTGTGATGGATGTATTTGAGTGGTTTTGATTGTTTTTTTTTTTTCTGGAATGTTCGGGAATGATTGGAGCAGAAACCTGATTGGCAGATTTGATTTACGTACTCTCGCTGTTCGCCCAGGCTTCCCGAGGACTATGCAACTCGATACCAACTAGTCATTTGTTTTTGTATTTCTTTTTGTGTTCTTGTTGCTTTTTGTTACTGTCGCGCTTGTAGTAGCAGTAGCAATAGCAGCAGCAGGAGCAGTAAAGGAAGTGCAGCAGTAGCAGGAGTAGAAACAGTAGACTAGACGTAGTACTGGCAGTCCTATTATTTTCTTTGTCGATCCTTCATCCATCTTATGGTTATATAGAATTGAATTGAATCCTAGCTGGTTGGCCCAATCTATATCTACATAAAGTCAGAGTACTTGTTGAAACTTATGACTGCACTTGGTTCCTGGTGGTCCAGAGGAGACAACACTGGCATGATAAGGGTTTGGCTCAGGTACTTCTTCTCGAGAGCACTCCGATTTGGGAAATCCCAGATTACGACGATGACGAAGACTTGGAGGATGAGCCATGGCGGCCACGGTGTTTACTTTCCCATTGTCTTCTGTCATCAGATGTCATCAGTTTTAGAATCTGCTGGAACCTGGCTTGATCTAGCCGCCTAGCCGGCCTAGCCAGCTTCCGAACTCGTTTTGCTGTTTTGCTTTTGATCCGGTCCCCAGGAAACCCAAAGTGCCAATGGCACCAAGAAGATGCGCATTGACTCGTCCCTCGGAGCTTCTTAGATTGCTGATGCTGGGACTCGTCCCTCTTTGAACCTTTGGCTTGTCCTCTGCGTATCTACGCATGTTATCGCATGTTAGCATGTGAAATACTGTAACTTGAAATAACTTTGTTTTGGACTTTCCCAGAGCTTTTGCCTGGCCCATAAACGAGAACAATCATGGAGTTTTGACTTTCAATAGTTGCCACTGAGTGTTGCTCCTATATGCCCCAAAAACAGCACCCTGAATGGAACATGTCCCCCTAGGCCGTCTTCCGCTTCTACCGCAGCTAACAGCCCCGCTGCGTTGCTTGGGTTTGTTTAACAAACGCGGATTGGGAAGACGGCTAGAAAAAACACAGAATGAGTTTGAGGGGATTTCAGTCATAGATGTTATAGATCAGGGCTTCACACGTGCTCATAGTTCCAGAATCGTTCTGCCTGTTCAAAATGATCTGCGCTGAAGTGACTGGGGTGTGCGCCTGCTGTTGTATCCTTCTGCAGAAACGACTGCAAAACAATATTTTCAATTCATGACAAGTCTTTGGTCCGTGGACTGGGTAGTGCCTCTGGTTCGACTGTTGAACACTTCCGCCTACTTGATAAATTCACCACCCATATTTTGTGATGTATCAATTTGGATCAACGACAATCACTTGCACCAACTTCAGTATAGCTTTATTTTGTATGTCAATTTTAATCAGAGGTTTGATTTTGTCACGTTACGGTAGACGCAATAGATTTCGGGAAGTCTCCAAAGGCTTTGTGAACATTTGTTTGAATGAAACGAGGCCCAGTTCTCCTTGCATGTTGCCCTCGCCGCACGAGCCGGATCCTTGCCACAGATGTTATTCGAAAAGTGTCTAGGATTGCGTAACTATCAGGTCAGGCAAAGAATCCAGCTTCAATCTGTGTGTTGATTCTGATCTCACATAGTCCTCGCGCCCAGCTTTTTCCTACACTTTTCATGGCTTTCCTTCCGTCCTTGTGCAGCTTTGAGACGTTTCTTTTCTTGTCATGTTCGTGGCTTTTCAGTAGTTCTCCAACCTCCGGCACTAGTGATTCTGTGGTGCCACCTTCACTCGCACTCATAATGTCGCCTCCGAGAACACAGTTCATTCAAGTCCTGAGTAGTGAGGTTGTAGTGGACATTGTCTTTTGTGATATTTCGACCAGCTTGCCGCATTGCAATAGCCAGGAATTCTATGCTTCGATGACAGAAGAGGAGATTCGAGACAGGCTGGGTGTCGTTCCTCGGCAGTGAGGCTGTTGGAACTCTTGGAACTCCAAATTTGACTTGTACGCAGAAATTGTGACCAGGGCAAGTCTCTTTCCTGTGTAGCCTTCCACGTCGCGCAAAGAAGTGTTTTCTTGGCCAATGGGGAAATTATGAAGAGGTAGAATCACCATGCTGTTGTCACGGAGGCAAACGGAGAATTCTGATGTTTAGACTAGAGCTGACTTGGGCAAGTTGCCCAGGGCGAGCTCATAGCGAGTTTGATTCTGGTGCAAGGGACCTTTTCCTTGAGCCGGACTTGAGCCTGACTTTTTCTTTGTAAAGCGTTTGCGGTGCGATGAAACCACATGAATTGTCATGTACCTAACCTGTATAACCGATGAATGTGTGTTCCTCGAACATGCTTTTGAAAGCCAAGGCTGGCACAAACATTGCCATGGAATGGGAGCGAGAGGACCTGCTGGCCACTCTCATGGAGATCGACAAGGCTAGAAAGGTCCACGATTCTAAGATATCTCATGATATCTCATTCATCTGTTTGGCTGTTCTCATATGATTCTCCATCTACAGAATTTCTGGCCTGGTATTGCCTTGAGGTCATCCCTGAGATGTCCAAGTTGGATCTATCGATATGAAGTGTGCAGGGCGAGAATGTACAGAGCGTTTTGAAGTTGTGCTGATCTTGTGACGGGCATTGGCGGCATTGCACTTGTTTCAAGCCAAGTCACTTAGCTACTTGACTCTTCCAAAATACCTGGAGGCGCAGTCCTGGTTTCAATAGGACGAAGCAAAGCCCCAGCAGATCCCATCCGCAGTAAAATTGCCAAAGGCAGCGATGGGTTTTCGACACTGATACCTTGCCATCGGCACTTAGGCCGCCAGGTCGGCATTTTCACGCCGAAGCCTGTGCTCTGCGGAGATTTCTGAACCTTCAGGGCCCTCAAACCTTTGTGAAGATGTTTGAAAACCTTGAGATACACGGAAAGGCAAGCACCATGTGACATACGCGACAATGTGTAAATACATGATATTCTATGATGATCTATGCATGGAGATCTGTTTGAGGTGCCCAAGTGAGAAAGATCCAAAGTGAGAGGATTCTGCCTCCGTGAGACCTTGGGGCTTTTCCCTCGATCTGAGCTTCGATGCTTCGATGCTTCGATGCTCAAGGCATCTTCGGAAGTGCCCAGTCTTCAGCGATCCTCTCGGCCATGGACTCTTCGACACAGCGCTGTGTGGCATTCCAGGGTGGGGAAGCTGTCAAGGCTTAGCCTTGGGCTGAACTGCTCTGATTTGGCCTGGGACTGATGACAAATTAAGATACATAAAGCAGAAATGATGGAGATCTTGCCATGTGTTTCCACACTGGATTAGCCGATTAGCCTTTTGCAATTATTATATAATTGTCCAGGCCAAGCACATTTTTTAGAGATGCTGATGTGAAGCTTTTTCACATTCTGTCAGTGTACAGAATGGAGTGAGCTAGTGTCTGCATGGTTTCTAAGCAGAACACTTTGGGCTTTTGGCATGGAAGGTCCTCGGGGACCCCCACACAGATGCTTCCCCGATTCTCTTGGATGCTCCACAGTTTCTGAGTGAAGGTCACATATCTTCAAAAGTTGAGAATTTTATTGTGTTCGTGTGGATGTACCATCCAAAAGAGAGTCTTGGCAGCCGTAGTCGGATTCCCAACCTTGGGATATTGGATTGTACATAACTGGCACATTTGCAGACTTGCACCACCTTTGTATAGGATGCAAAAAAAGCATCGCATCAGAACGTTCCAATTCCTTGCCGCACAGAGTCGGCAGGAGCAGGTCAGTGCTGATAGCGAGGTGCCAAAACTTTTGATCCGCAGGGACTTCCGATTCTTGTGGATTCAGCATGATTCAGCCACTGCTCAGAGCGCGATTTAGACATATTTAGAACATCAGTGAAACACACACTTGAAAGACACACAAGGGAGAACAGCCTTGGCAATTGTGTATAATTGTGTGATCCATTTAGATTTGGATTATTACTCGACATATGACATAGAGATACATAGAGTATGACATCGTTACTGAATCATTACATCATTTGCGGCCGAACAAACGACATTTGCGAAGGTGAGCTGTGCACCAAATATTGATTGAGTGGTTCGCATAGCCTTGCTGGCTAGGAAGAGGAAGAGAAGATACAACACACACACACAACTATTTGACTTAATTATTTGAATCATGAGTTGTGAAGCGGACTAAGAAGTTCAGTCTTTCCGCAACATTTCCTTTGGGTGTCTTTGCGAAAGATTCAAGTGACAAACTGTAGTCCCTGTAGTCCCTAGCTTCTTGCAGTGTGATAAGAAACGTTATCGAGACATTGTCATCGTGCCATGGCATCCGAGCGTTTGCCAGTCGTCATTGTTCCTGGCTTCTGCTCAACTCGCTTGGAGGTGCAATGCAGAGAACAAAGAGTATCTCTGAATTCAGAAGCTACTAGCAGATCTAGCAGCTACTGCTAAAGTTCCAAATTGTTCCAAATTGCTGAATTCTACCCACCTGTCAACACCTTGTAAGCGGTATCCCGCAATGTGTTGACGAAAAACTGGCTCCATTTGCACAGGTCGAGAGCAGCGAAGTTCGTCCTTCTTGGAAGGGCCAAAAGATATGGTTGGGGCTGTCCAACATTGGCTTTTCGGCTATGCTGCTCGGAATGCAGGAAAGACACACGATTTTTTCTTTCGTATATGGGTCTAATTGGATTCACTTTTGGTAAGGTAGCCGTAGCCCTCAAGCAAGTTAGGCATGCAATGGAAAGTTCTAATTTAAGTTAGTGCCCCAGAGTCACTTCTCAAGTGTTTTGAGCAGCCTTAGGCTGTGTTTGCGAACATCTAACATTCTGTCATGTAAATCATTGTCAAGGTAAATCCTCTGATTTGCCAAAAAGTCCCATTCATTTCTTCATTGGATCATGAAAATCCTTGAAAATCCAAGGCACGGGAAAGGGACTTGGGCAGATCCAGAGGCATTATCTCTGAAGAACCAATGGCTTCAGCATCTGGTTTTAGCAGATCCGCAGAGCGAGAGTTCTGGGATCCGACTCCGCGCCGTGGAGGGCTTGGCGGGAGTGAAGTTTTTGGATCCTGACAGCTTCATGGGCTTGGCAGCTGAAGCAAGTGCCTTGGCTGCTTAACGTGGTTCGATATGGGTATGGGTCAATACCTATTAATACCATTTTTAGAGGGATGAACATCCATTTACCAGCTATTTTGGGGTTCACCAGGTACCAGGTTTTGACCCACATCCATATGATTCGATAATTTTTGAATATTTTCGATGTGTGCTGGGGTTAAACTATTTAAAGTAAGTTAAGCTTCTCTCAGTGTTTCGTGATGTTTCGTGTGTCGTCTCAGACTCAAGGCTATGTATTTGCGCCAGTCATTGGCCTATTGGAAGAACTTGGATATGTAGAAGGAGTTGACCTCATTGCTGCCAGCTATGATTGGCGGTTCGCTCCATCTGTGCTGGAAAAGCGCGTTGGCTACTTCAGCCAACTCATTCGAAGCATTGAAACTTTGTATCACCATTGCCAAAATCGTGGAGTCGTCCTTTTGGCACATTCCATGGGAAACAAAGTGGTGTCCTACTTCTTGGAATTTGCTAAGAAAACAAAGGGGCAAGCTTGGATAAACCAGCACATCAACCTTTGGCTTGCAGCTGGCGCTCCGCATTGTGGAGCCCCTCAAGCGCTGAGATCTACTGTCTTTGGAGACAAGTTTGGGTTGGACCATTTTGTGACAGACTCAGAGGTGGGGGCCTGGAAAACCAAAGAAACCACCTGTGCTAAACTAGCTTGTGCTTCTTAGAACAAGAATGAGCTGGTGCTGTAGCCGCCAGATATATCATGACAATTCGTGATACAATTCAAGAATGAAAGCAGTACAGATGACGAGTTCGATTCACAAACTCACAACCCTGCAGAGGCAAGAGCCTTCGCACGATCCTTAAGCGCTTCTCCATGGCTATTTCCGACAGGCGCGAATTCCGTTCGGCTTTCAGCAATTGCAACGTCCAAATGGTGAGGTGCAGCCCTTTTACATCCTCTTAACGTACATTTCAACCTCTTTTTGGTGCTTGTTTGTGTCCTCAGAATTGCGGCCGGGAGAGGAATTGAAACAAGGGGGCTTGCCGCTTGCAATTGTTTGTCTAGCTGCTGGTTCAGGCAAGGAAACAACGCCGCTGTTCTATCTTCGGAGAGGTGTTCCGGCGCACAGTAAGAGCTTTTGAGTTGTCATGGTGCTTTCTCAAAGCCGATACAGTAGCGGGACACTAAATGGTTAAATTTTAAGTAGCAAAACAAAGTCAGGTCATTCTGTGGTTTGTCACATCAGGAGGTGTCTTGGAGATCAAGCAGCTGTCTGCCACCGTCGAGAACTGCGGTATTGTTTCAGCTGACAACAAGATCATGCTAACGATAGAGCTATGCTGGGGATCGCGCAAGACAGACAGCCTGACGACCAAAAGTGCCGGCTCATTTGATGGCAGAAGTGCCAAGTTTGACGACTACTACAATTTCTTGCAGTTTGCTGGCCCAGAGGATCTGCTGTAATTCACCTTTTTTTGGGCAGCGGAATTTTGGTTGAAATTTTAGAGAAATGTCCAAAATGCCTTGAATGATGTTAAATGTCCGGTCCGGATTTTTTTGAGAAATCAACCCCGATGTAGAGCTCGGTAGCTTCATTTAGCTTCATTTAGCTAGTAAACCTGGCAGCGAAGAGCTTGTGGACAGCAACCCAATCATGTGCTCTCAGTCTCAGATACCAAAAATAACAAAGAGTTTAAATGAGTTTAAATAAGTTTAAGACCTTTTTTTCTGTATATCAATATCCCTCTAAAGTACAGTTTGTGTCACAGCATGGCACGGCCAAGACTTAAGCACATTTGAACCTCACCACTGCATGTTTCAAACGTTGAGACTGAAGGGGTGCCAGTGTAGTGGTTGGCCAATGGCGGATTTTGGAAGATTTGGAAAGCCTGGTGGGTTGTGTTCTCTTTGGGAATGTTTGCGGTGCTAGCATCGTAGTGGCGGTATCCTTATGGGACTTGGTAGACAGTAGGATCAGTCGGACCAGTGGATTTGAAGACACACATTTCAAGTACAGCATTTGCGGTGTGTCTTGGTAGACTGGGCAGGTTGCGTAGGTTAGTCTGAAATACGTGGTGGTGCCTTGTAGGTGGTCGTAAGTCAATGGCTTATGATGTTTGAACAGATTTTGTACCTGGTCCAGACTGGTAGTGTGGTTCTAATTGCGATTCTAGTAATTAAATGTTTTATCATAAATATGCATATACTGCATATCATATACTGATCATTCTTTTTATCATACTTGATCATTCTCTTGGATGTAGAAAGTTGTAGTGCATGGTGGCACATGGCGTAGAACGCTGTTCCGCCAGTGTTGTGCTCTGTGGTACCATTCTCTTGGTTCAGTTTAACTTTGGTGAGTTCTGGTACCTTAGTATGCTCTGGATTAATCACTCAACACTTCCGCACACTTCTCATATAATTAATCTAAATTAAGCAAGCAGTCATCAACATAGACTATACAATCATTCCACAGGACAACCGCTACCTCAACTCAGCTCACGCACTCATCCATCACTCAGGTTGTCCATCAGTCACACATGAACAGCGCCTCACTTTGCTGAAATGTCTGAAATGTAAATGATATTATATATATATATTAATATATATATATTAATATATATATATATTATATATATAATATTTTAGTCATCTATAAAGGATCTGAATGTGCCATGATTTTTTCTGCCAGACTTGTCCAATTTTGTACAGGAGCTGCCGGCAGATGCGACCATCAAAGCGATTGTCAAGGAAAAGGGCAGGCAGCACGATGCTAAAGGCAGTTGGCTGTCTCGGGTGGGGCAAAATCTAGCTGCTGGTGCGATGTTGGTGGAAGAGGCTGCAATGGGGAGAAAAGGCCTTGGTGTGCCCAAAGCGTACACTGAGGCCATATCTTTGAGCCCTCTCCTCAACAAATCTCATGTCGACACTGAGGGATTTGTTGAAGTGCGCCTGCCGATCACCAAACTGGCATCTGGACCGATTTCTGCAATGGGATATGGCAAAGCTGCAGAAAAAGGAGATTTCGTCACTTTCCGGATGCGCTGGTTGGATTTTGCAGCACTCAAGAGGACCTGGGTCGGATCAGACTCGCTCTGGGAGGGTGACAGATGTGACAGCACCTCCAGCTACCACTTCAAATGTTCCAGTGATAAAGCAGCTGTCTATGAACCTATTGGTGCCAAGCAGGTGATGAAAATTGAGCGATGCCAGGATATTCTGGATACATGGAAACAATACTACGGAGAAGATAGCCTGTATGATGACCTGTGTGACCGTTGCCCAACGGTCAAGAAATTACGAGCTGTTCATGGAGTGAATGTTCCTACAGAGGCAGCATATGCGCTTCGAGTACAGACAATCCGGCTGAAACAGTCAGAAATATTGACTCGATTGGCATTTGATGAAGCTGCCAGCTCAGATATTCATGGATACAGCTTCCAGGGTGGAACTGTTCATGCAAATGGCTCGAGCAAAGCCCTGAGTGGTGACGGAGTTGTTCCCCTGTCGAGTTTGGAGGAGTGTCGAAACTGGGCCAAGGCAGGTTTGGATAGTGAGCTGACCTCAATACCAGGCGTAGAGCACCGTGCCATCCTTGCAGACGCACATTTTCATCAAATTATTAAGGATTCAGTGCTTTTAAAGGGCCGACAATCTATGCAACAGGAGCCTCCTCTGCGCTTTTCCATTGCAGGGACCTTTAGCAATTGGAAACCTGAACAGATGACCTGGGACGGTGCTTGTTTTGTGCGCGTCCTGTCCATTGGGCCCAATGGTTGGGAAAGCTTTCAAATTTTGCTCGACAGCAGCTGGGACAAAGTCTTCTACCCTAATGTGAAGGATGCAGGGCCGACCGTTCCTCATTCGATTTTGGGGCCAGACAACCACAATGCAGGTAAGGACTGGACCATCGGTAAAAACCGTGGGAAACTCCTGGAAGGGTTGCTTCGCCCTGGTAGCGCCTTCAAAGTGAAGTTGGAACTCAACAGTGGGAAACCTCAGAGTGTCACTTGGGAGCCCTTCTCATTGGTTGAAGTCCTGCGTGCAAAAGGCACTTGGCAAATGCAAAAGCGTGGCGTGTGGTCAGATCTACCTGCAGAATGCAGTGTGACCCTCAACTCGGAGCTCGCCCTCGCGCGGCCCTCTGCTGAAATGCAGATCCAGCAGCAGAGGTGCAGGATTGATCTTTTGAACATGCAACTTATCAATTTCGCCACAAAGGAGCAGGTTCCAGTCCGACGAATTTGAAGATGAGCTTCATGGTGAATTCTCAAATGATGTTGGAGCGAAGTTCAAAAGACCCTCTGAAAGTCATGATACATTGTACATTCTTTTGCGATGTCACGGAGCGAATCATATCGACTGAACGCTTCAATTCGATCGATTCCACACGACTCACTGGCCGTGTGCCGTTGAGTCCTTTTGCGGCCATGAGGTAGGTCAGCTTGGACCGCTGGAAGGAAACAGGCAACTTGGGGCTACCGGCTATTGTATCTATTTGCTTACACTTGTCACTTGTATATTTGGGCAGACACTCATGACTCATCACCTTACTACGTGAAGCTTCTGCTGACACCGGTTCATCAGTTCCTCCAAATGTGTTTCTAAATGTCCTGTGCACCACTTCATAAAACTTGCCCGGCCGCATTCGCCACCCTTCGTACCCCAGCTTCGCCAGTTCTGGCAATCAATAACAACAACAAAATTGGCAGACATGGATTTGGAGATCTACATGATTCAACGCAATCAATTTCCGGAATGCCTTCTATTTGACAAAACCCCTGAGTGCATGAGCCGCTTCTGTGCCAACTAATTCCAACAGATTGCAAGTCGTCATTCGATCTGGGCACTCTGTTGGTTTTGTCGTTAACACGCTTTTACCGAATACGCTTACACAGCCAGCGACAATAGAGGCCTAGCCAGGTCAAACACAGCTGCTGGCAGATGCTGTCTCGACATGTACCCTGGCGGAACTGTCGCTCGGACTGGGTGAGAGGTGAACAGCAGATTTGGCCCTTTCCCATTTTCTATGCATTCTGAACATCAATGAACCATTGGATGATCCAGGCAGATCTCGAATTCATTTTCTAAACTGGTAAAAGTGCAGCAATTCTGCATCATGACTATTCACGATTCATATCATATGATTCATATGTGCGCCTTAAACGACAAGAAATCCTCACAACGTTGGAGAACGCCGAGGCAAAAGCAGCTCTCCTCGGGTGCCGATTGCGCCAAGGATCCACCGTGGCGGATGCTCATGGCCCTCCAAAGTAGAGGCTGTCTCGAAAGCGCTGCTTCTTGGCACCTCGGACGTGAGGAGGGAAACTGATATTTTTACATATTTTTACTGTCTCTAAAGAATAGGATGATTTGTTTTTACATGTTTTTACGTTTGTGGAGAGAAACAATGAAACTTTGAGGCGGTTGTTTGAGTCTGCGAAGTCGATGTGCTAGCGCAGCACAAGGCCAGAACCTTCAAAGTCGGAGAAGTCACATGACAATTCATGACATTTTTCACTTCTCATTGAACTTTCCATTTTTCATTGGGCTTGACATCCTTCTGGCGAAACGATAAACATGATGAAACATGTGTTGAGATCTGGAAATCTGATGAAAAAAGATGCATTTGAGGTTGTGATTCCCCTCCGTGGCACATTGCTCTCAATCAGGTCGCGACTCTGAAGCTGATGAGTTGGAGGCATCTCTGGCTGTATCGACTCGTGGCACTGACCACTGTGCCATGCTGTGCCAGGTGTGGCGACGGGCAGTGGCACGACTGAAGCTTGAGCCAGAGCGCAAGGCTGACACGAGAGCAATGCGCATGCTGACTGTTGCCATGTTTTGATGATCCAGCAGGTAGAAGTCACATGAAGTCACTAGGGTCAAGGCCCGAGAACCCCAAGCCTCGTTGGTATTGTAATAGTTTGTGGGCTGAGAGTGGTGACGATTCCTGGTGAGAGCGACTGGTGCCCAGGCAGCTCCGCAAACTTTGGCGCAACGGGCAGCTGCTCGGGCAGCTGCAGGGCTGCCAGCAGCACCAGCTGCAGCCAGGCCTGCGAGATATGTTGTCATGGACATCAGTATCTAGTCAAGTTAGCTATTGGGGATGGGTCAATAGTCAATCCATTAGGGGATCCTATTTTTCGGAGCGAACTCACCCACTTACCAACTATTTTGGCGTTCACCAGGGTATCAGGGTTTTGATGAGTATGGGTCCAAGTACACATCCCGAAGAACGGACCGCTTGCGAATCCATCCAGGTGGCAGCCGGGAAATGCGCATGGGCCTCAGAGCTGTGATGTACAGAGACAAGACAAACTTCAGCCAATAGAGCTCGTTCAGAAGCCATTGGCTCAAAAAAGAATTGGTATGACTTTGCTTGATTCATAGGGTAGTAGCATTTCTGCATTAGTCATCATTAGTCCCCATTGCTCTACTGGAAAGCTTCTGTGAAGGAAGCATGTTCTACCACTACATCAGGCCTAAGAACGCTATGAATTTTGTATCCATAGGAAGGTCTTCAGGTTGTCAAAGCTAGGAAGCAGTATATATATATATATTATATAGTTTGAAGATCTTGGGACCTCTACTACAGCTCACCCTGAAACTCACTTTCTCCTGTTTCCTGGGTTTTCTAGCAATGGATGCTCCTCCGTGGCAAAGGATGCGAGGACGTGGCCAGACCAGGCTATCCGCAAAGTGCAGTGTCTGTGGATGGGCCAACACCTACGATACTCGATCAGGGAGGCGAAGATATTGACCAACTCTCTTGATGTGCACCGGGATACCAGGGTTGGGAATCCACAGCCAGGATCGCAATAGATCGGACACTGTAATTTTCACTTCGAGCTGTCGTGGTTCAATTCTTTCGTCGAAGCTCTGGAGAACACACATGGTTTTTCATTATTTTCCGCATTTAGATAGCATTGAAGTGGCGGTATCATCCATTTTTGACCAAACTCAAGCGGCTCTTGTGGCGGCTTGGGTTGTTTCAGGCTGGCTTTTGCTTTGATTACTCTCAGCATTGTCCTGGGTCCTTGTGCAACCTGGGCCGGACCTTTCACATTGCAGCCTGGCTGTGAAATGGGTTGTCTCAAAATGTGGAAGCACCAAATTCCATGGATGATCAGCATTGTGCGGGTCAAACTGACCATTTTGGGGATGATTATCCCAATATATCAAGATGGCAACTTTGGTGATATTCCACCTCATTTTCCAGACAAAGCCACAGAGCAAGTCTCAATCTCCTGCCAGGTCCAGGCGGAGAAGCATTCCTGTACTGCTCACGGGGGCTTCAGTGCTGAGTGAAGCAGCACGAGCTGAGACCATCGACACATGGCAATGAATTGATGTGGCTCCATGGTTTTTTTTTGAATGTTTTGCTGATTCGCAGTTGCAGTGAAGCGACTATCCTAAGGACTTGTACTCGCTAGTACTGAGGAAGAAGAAAAAGCTCCTAAGCTGCAGTGCTGCAGCAGTTGTAGCCAGCACCTACAATGAGGGAGCAAAAGGGGAAGACATCTCAGATTTGAACAATTCCAATGGCGTTTTCAAATGTTTCCAAACATGCTGGAGGGGAGAAAACATCACTTACTATGCCGGGGGTCCCTAGATTCCGTGATGTCGTGGTGCGGATCTGAGGTGCCTTCCAACCATTGTGGATGGCTACAAAACGCTTAAAAAAGCAGGCCAGTCGTGCACTGAATCGCAGTCTCCTTGTGGACTAAATGTAGGCTAAATGTTATTCAGGGATATTTTTGGGAGCATTATTGACACACATTGTCAGTGCTGGGAAAAAGAGATGGAACACTTTTGTGCAAGCCCTGTATGTTTGGAGTTTGACGTCAGCCTGTCTCGTTCAGGTGAGGTTACAGATGATTTTATCGAGACAAAACTGACCAAGATGGTGAAATACATGCGTGAATTTGGAGCCTTGAATGAACGTGAGCGGGACATGCGAGGTGGTTTGTGGCTTGCATACCATATGTTCAGTCATAGATTCTAGATTTCACCCTTGGAAAGAGACCTAAACGGATGGCATCCCTTTTGGTCGAAGCAATTCTGGCTATTTGTGTCCTCTCACTGCAAAGGTGACGCCAATCGGGTCACACCAGAATATGAAGATGATGTGGTGAAGAGGTTGAAGAAGGAGCTTAACCGTATTGACTCTGTGCTTCATGCATTGATATCGATGCACAATGAATTGTACGTGTGCGGAATCAAGAGTCAACTGATCTATTCGATGCAGATAGAACAAAGACCACACAAGTAACTGCTTAACCCGCATCGTATGGGCTTTGGATCGTATGGGTTCGCTGATTGATGTTGACAATGCCTCATGTTGGATACCTGGGAAATTCAATTGTTAGAGCAATGAGAGAATGGACGCTGTCATTGACAAGCGATTAAATTCATAGGTGAGGCATTCTATGCTACCTTGTTTCAACGTCAAATCATGGCAGGGGTTCGCACAGGAGGCAAACACCTTCAAGGCCTATGCCATCGACAAGGAATATTCAAAGGCAATGAAGACGCTGGAAAAATATCGGCAACTTGGCTAGTCAAGAGATGTCAAGAGATGTCAAGAGATGTCAAGAGGCAGCAGAGTGAAGAACTTTCCTTTGGGGCTGCCTTGCGACTGCCACATGAGGAAAGATGTCCCGTTTGGTGACTTGCCTCAATAGGGACAGAGCAGAGATAGCAGAGCTTTCATTGATGAAGTTGTTGCAATTGTTTCTTGGTGGATTTTCATGTGCCATGCGGAATCAGCCGCTTTGACCTCTCGGTTGGCCAGGCGTTGGTGTCTTTGAATGGGATGACGAGATGTCAACATTGGCACCTGAATAGATGAAACGGCCAGTTGCAGTCTTGTAGAAGGCTGATCGCCAAGACCCAATGATGCCATGTGAAAAGTTCTACCATTTGGCGAGTCCCCTGTTGCAGACGTTCAATCTCATGGCAAGCATTGATGTACTTGAAGTTTCTGACAGTTATATATATCCACTGAATAATTTGTTCAAGATGCAAGTTGAATTGAGCAGCGACCAAAACCCCCATGAATTCGTTTTATCTTGGGCTTAAAGTAAGATGACCTCGCGGAAGTGAAAACCCGCAGCGCGGAAGCTCCGCGCAAGCTTTCGCGGAAGGGGTCTGAAAACCAGGTTTCGTGCAAGCGCCGCGGAACCCGAAAAGCGTTTCTCGCCACATTCCTTACTTCAACAATAGATATGTTCGCGGAAGCGCTGCGGAAGTGAATTGTAGTGCGGGACCGTCCGCGGAAGTGGAAACTGTGGCCACGGAAGTAGCGCGGAAGTGTTCGCGGAAGATGTATGTTAGTATAAAGGAATAAAACTAAGGTTTTGGCCACAGCTCAATTGCGATATATTTGACTTGAAGCTGAATTATGTTGAATTGTTGCATATTTGAGGCCAACATTTTCACCTCCACCTGCACCAAGGAGCCCTGAAAGAGTTGAAAATCACGTCTTGGCAAGAATGCTATCATGAAGGATCATGAAGGATCATGAAGGTCACCACAATAATAGCAACAACGGCCAGCTTGCCAGGATAGCTCCTGGGCCCAAGGAACCCAAGACAGCTGGGACCTCTGCATGAAACCCATACCGCCCATACCCGACATGTGCGAGACCGATGGCTTCAGGTGCCTATCTACTATCCACCTGAAATGCGAGGACCATCCACCGGTCTGCTGCTGAGAGATGGGAAGACATGGGAAGACGCTTTACGGAATTCATTCATAGCGCCCGTGCGCATTGGCATCGGATGTACAGGAATCGTTTTTGTATGTTTTTGTTTTCATCGCTACCGTGGGTGTAACGGACGCTGAGTTCGTCTTTGTTCCTGCAAGGACAGAATTCAGTGAATTCAGAAAACATGACATATTCGACATATTCACAATTTGTCGGATTCTTTTGTGTTACTTTCATCAGTGGCAGTCCAGTTCCATGATCTGCCCAGGTATGGAGTTACCTGATGGACTCAAGGTCTACATAGCCACGCCCGCCTATGGTGGCCAAGTCACGGTGGACTACATGACCTCGGTGATCCATATGGTCACCCAACTCAAGGAGGTGGCCTGGCAACTGTCGTTGGTGGCCGGGCAGTTCTGGCCTTAAGGACCCCTTAAGGACCATGGAGGTGTTCGGATGACTGGAGATCCAGCTTCATGTTGCATGGGTTGGAAACGAAGAGCCAGAACTGGCACTGTCTTTGGATCAAATCAGTACACGTTGATTTGTGTTCATGCATTCTTGGTTGAGGTCAATCATCACCGTTGGCAGAAACAATGCTTGGATCTCAGCTGGAATTCCTTTGGTTTCGTTCCACCTATCAAAAATGAGGGTGAAAGAGAATTCGGGGAAACACTGAGGCTGTCATGGAGTTCCTTGGCACTGTGGCAATCTCAGAGGGCAGGTATGATTTTCCTAAATTCATAGCAACTGAGCTGTCTCTTGCCATGATGGTTTGGCAACGACTAGAAGCTGTCAAGTCAGCACCTGTGTTTGTTCAGGACTGCACGCACTTGCTCTTCTTGGATGCAGATGTTGCTTTCACAGTGGACACCATTCGGAAGATGCTTGGTGCAGGTGAGCGGGAGAGAAGGACATGTTGAGTACATATTGAATCTCAGAAAGATCCCGGGTACCTTTCCGCATTTATTTCGGATTGGAACATACTGAAAGCTTCTTCAAGGGCATCAAGGCAAACCTTCCTTCACTGAGAGTGCAAGAGCACAAAACATGTTTTGCCTCAGTATCTTGTCATTCACGCAACGATGTTGGACAAGACCAATATATTAACATAAACGATTGTGATTTTGACCATCCTCCCTGTCCAGACAAAGATGTCATCCTGGCTCCATATCCAGCCAAGAGTCTCAATGAAGAGAGGCGTGAGCGTCAGCTGATGATGAAAGCATTTGCTCGGAAACAAACCTCTCACCTTTTGTAAACAGTCACAAAGTCTCAGTATTTGATTTCAACATGCGAATGGCGTTGATTTGAGTGTTTGATTAGACTTGTGCATTTCCTTCAGCATTTTTCAGAAAGTGTCACCAGCTTCTCAAATACTTGCAATTTTAATTTTGCGCTTGTCTATTTCCGAACCATGCTCAACAGTTGATGCAATCTTGCACGTGGGACAAAAGCTGTGACACTTCCAAACTAAAGCTAGGAAATGTTATTTCGGGTAATATCCATTCTACCAGTGTGCAAACCAGGCTCTTTTATATACTGTATATCATTTCTATCACATCCAGAATATACTGGTATGCAATGGCCACTTTACTCCCATTATATTTCGCTATTGTACCAGGATGCTGGAGGCAGCTGCACGACGAGGTGGCACAGCCAGGTGTGGCACGCCAGGGGTTTGGGTGCAGGCATGGGGGATTTATCCTAAATGGATGTGCCCTTTGAACGCAGAACATATGGGAAACTATGGGAAACTATACGAAACCCCGCGATGATGATGATGATGATGATGATGATGATAATGATGATTTCCATCAATTTGATTTGACTGGGTACATGGTTGCCAGGCCAGGCCCATAGTCCAGCCAACGCAGAAACATATCATGAACCATCCGATTTGAGGAGTTATTTCACTTGAAAAGGACCAACAGGCTGTCGAAAACTAGACCTCTTCAACCAAGCAGCAAATGATTGTGTTTTGCTTGGAAGCCTTTCAGCATGTCGCAATCACTCACCCCCCCAAAAAAAAATCTGGAAGATGCAAACGAACACATCCTATGATGATTATTGATAGGGTTGTGACCCTCAACAACCGTGCAGTCATTTGGGGCCAAAAAAACCAGTGCAGGCATATGTAAAGGTGTGAATGCAGATTTGTAGATGCGAATCTCTGCAAGGTTGCGGGATGGGCTTCACTATGTGCTCCATGCGCAACCTCAACAGGTTGGGTGGAAGTCATGGTGCCAAGCTGCCCTGCAATCTGTCGGAATCCATGATATGTTTTCATCAAGACGTGTTGTGCCAAGATGGGTTGAAAGATGAACAGGTGCAAACAGCTCTTGAACAAGGATCATCTTTGATTGAGGCGTGGAGGGAAACGCAGAGCCCCGTTTGGATCACGAGAGGATTGCTATGAAAGCACCAACGCCAATCATTTCTGACCTTTGAACTAGAAACATGAAGCAGCACCTGCAGCAGCACCTGTTCATGGTCGCATTTTGTGGCTTAGGTAGATGCTGGACCCACTGGTTGCATGCTCATCAAGCGTCAAGTCTTCGATCGGCTTATGCAGGCAACCAGCTGAACAACCTTGTTTTGAACAGATGTTTGACTTTGTTCCTATGGACCGGCAAAATTGACGTAGACCCAATTGACGTAGGATGAAGAGTGATGGATACCTCAGCAACTCATGGCAGGCATATCCTGACATGCATTGTCGCATCACTGGCTCTCATGCCGGACGTGCGCAATGTCTGGGCCTTGGATATTTTTGGCCCAGGTTTCAGAATCTGCTCTCGTATGCTCTTTGACGGATTTTCACTCGCGATGCGAAACCTTTGTGCCAATTTCCTACTTTCTTCAACAGTCTCACTCACCTTTTTCTTTGCTGCAGAACTACAAATTTGTGGGTTTTGATTTCTGAAGACTAGAGACTTTTGAAATCTTTTGAATCTTTTGAATCAAACTTAAAGCCCCAAGCAGGCTGATTGTGAACTTGTCCATATCCCTGAGGTTACGATGTTTGGTGGCGCTTCTTTGACACTGCCGTTGAAGGTGGTGAATTCTTGGGGGAGGCCAGAATTTTGGCGTAAGGTCAGGTTGAAGCGGAATTTGATCATTGCAGCACCTTCCAGTATTCTGATTGTCCTTGATTGCATATAAATATATATATATCTCATATATCATAATATATCATATATCTGTTTGCTTTATTACGATTCAGAGACAACACTCCAGCGTAATCAGTCGCTCCTTCGGAAGTGCAGCGACATATACCTCAGGACATTGCCTTTTGCCGCCGCTGGCGGAACATCGGCGGCACAATTTGGGCAGACCTGGGAGTACATTCCTTAGTCAAAAATGACTTGACCTTGTCCACCGCAGTTTCCAGTAGATTTGGCACTCTCCGCATTTGAATTGCAATATGGTCTTGTTTTGGAATGCAGGAGACCACGACATGGCATTTCAATCGGGAAAATGATGAACCTGTGAATTTCACTTAATTTTGGAGCTTTCAACTTGAGACATACTGATATCGATGCAAGACAATATTTTTGGTGTTCTGACAATCGCTGGAATGCAACATCAATCTGACTGCATTCGCTCACGAGGCAACCATGACGCATGTGGGTCGATATGCTTACACCGGAAACATGCTGAGGGCTCATTTGCCGCCACGTTTGCATGGTGAGAAGTCTCAAAGCTTCATTTACAGATGTTACAGATGTAAAGCAACATTTTGACCAGTTTCCAGCCACTTAAAGACTTATGTGTTCAGTTGCGGGCCTGAGGTTAGAAGCGTCGCCACTTGGCGAGCGTTGAATACCATTTCTAGTGCGCCTAGTTGTCGGGATCTCAACATTGCCACTGACAGGGGGTGACAGTGCCTCACCGGGCTGGTGGTGTTGCCACAGTGTCAGTAAAGGGGCAGGTTTTTTTTTGGGCCGTCAGAAGGTGCGCTGAATCCACACTATGGATGTTGCAACAGCCCCCGGTGAGGCTCCGCGAACCAAATGTGAAACCGGTGAAACCATCACCTCCCAGGTTCCCCCAAGTTAATGGTTGGTTCTCATGTCACAATCTGAAAGCCACAACAGAAAGGTCCAGAATTTTACTTGATGCTTTGTGCAGCCGTTGCATAGCTCAAGCTCGAATAATTGCTTCTTGGAGAGAAATGTCCTGGAAGTGTCTTGCGCTTTTCCTAGTGGCATGGCTGAGGCATGCCAAAGGGAGGAGCTTTGAACTGAGCATGTTAGATGTGAATGGTACCCGACAGTTGCTGAAGTGGAACTCGAACAGCGAGGATATCAGATCAGTTGCGCGAAAATTTGGGCAACTTTATCAAAATGAACCTTCTGTTTGTGAAGCCGATGAAGAGAGTGGCTGTCATTGGCATGCCATTGAAGTCTACATGCGACTCCTTCGTGGCCAAGATGCAGCACAGCGAAGGACAGATGGTGTGAAGACTCAACCATCACATTTGCAGTCCATGTCTCTCCAAGGTATGAAACAATTGGAGCTCCAAGGTGCAGCCATTGCGCTCTTTAGTGGCCACGATGCCAATATTGCGGTGAGCGTCAATGGCCATGTGAAATGCGTCTTGGAATTGGAAAGACTCTTTGGGATCCGTTACTTTCTACCGAACTCCAAGAATAAAACAAGCTACACAGCAGATTGGCTGCGGGCGCTCTCAACTGTCCGTGATCTATGCGAATGCGATGAATTCCCTCCCCGCTTTCAACACGGCATTGTCGTAGCATCTGCTGACACAGGTTTTGGAGAAGAGGCTGGACTCCTTCCAGAGATAGCGAAAAAGATATTTTCCGTTGATGAGTGGCATATGGTGAAGCATGCTGCGGCGCACGCGGCGATGTCCTACTATTCATCACCATTTCGATCTGCGCTGGTGGTGGTATACGATGCAAATTTTGAAGCTTTCACAGTGCACAACGGCCAGATGAAAGAGTTGACGAAATTGGATTACAATTTAGGAACTTTATACCTTGTCTTGGGGGCTCTGATGCCAGAGGTCTCAGGTTTAGATGACGAATATATGGATCATGTGTGTAACTATCCTGGTGAAGGGAATCTGTTTCCTTCGGATATTTCACTCTCTTGGTCTGGCAAACTCATGGGCTACTCAGCAAGTGGTTCTCCGAAGGACACTTTCCGCAGAGCATTGCGTTTAGCCTTCGAGGCCTCAGCGTTGATGCCACATTTTCCTGCCGAGTCACTGTTCTCGATGGTCCCTGGTGGAAAACCAGACCTGGGACGCTACTTTGTGGAAAAGGTGTTGCCCGAGCTGTGTACATCTGTGGATAGCCAGCGGGACTTTGCAGCTTCTATCCAAGTAGAATTTCAGGATTTGGCCTATGACATCATCATGGCACTACTGGAGCATGTGGGAACCGATCACATTGATGGACTTGTGGTCACCGGTGGCTGTGCCCTCAATGTTCTGACCAATCAACTGCTGCACGACTCCTTGGCGTCGAAGGTAGACAAGGTAGAACCCCAGCCTCCGGGTATCCATGTGCCTGTGGCGCCCAACGACTGTGGCCTTGCAGTAGGAGGTCTTTGGGCTGTAACCCCTCCTCTTAAAAGTCCCCAACCATTGCAATACCTTGGATTCCGCCTTTGGGATGCAGACGTTTTAGAAAAGTTGGCACATGAACGGCAAGCGCGTCGCTTGGTGGATGGAGAAACCACCGTGGCGGAACAGTTGGCCGAAATCCTCACCGGACCGACCTTTCCCATCGTGGCGGTGGTTCGAGGGCGCCAGGAGTTCGGGCCACGAGCCTTGGGTCACAGGTCCCTGTTGGCTGTTCCCAATTCAAACGAAATGCGAGAACGGATGAATCGAGTCAAAGCCAGGCAATGGTACAGACCTGTGGCGCCTATGATTGCTGATGAGGATCTGGAAAAAGTCTTTGGCAGAGTCGTGAAGTCACCGTACATGAGTATGGCACCGAAAGTACAGGATGATGTCAAGGAGAAGTTTCCAGCTCTAGTTCACCTGGATGGCACAGCTAGGCATCAGTCGGTTGGCAAGGAGGATGAACCTTGGGTACACGCCCTCCTCCTGGCTGTGGGGCGACGTACCGGTCTGGCTGCACTGATCAACACCAGCTTCAATACCAAAGGCAAGCCGATAACCAATTCTGTGGTGGAGTCTCTTGAAATGCTTGACAACCTTCCAGATTTAGATTATGTGCTCATTGAGGACTGGCTGTTTCAAAAGCCGAAGTGAGCAGTGAGCAGCCAATGTAGCTGCAGACGGTGGATGTTTGATCCACAAAAAACGGGATGGGAATCTTGGGCCTTGGGAGGTCTAACTTTGTGAGATGCTCACAAGACCGCACAAGGAGGGCCAGTCCAACCAAGCATTAATGCTATGAAAATGCCTTAGCAATGCCCCTTTCTGGTCAGCCAAGTAGGGTTTCTTCAATCCCTCCAGCAACAGTAAGATTCAACCCTTTGATAGATACTATGGCACAGTCAGCATGGGGCCAAGGCAAGCTGGAGCAGCTTCAGTCTTCTTGTGCGCAAAAAGACTTCCTGCGTTTGGTCCATTTGGAAAAAGTTCCTTCGAGTGAATCCAGTGAAGCAGTCAAGCAATTGTTTTGCAACAGAAACAACGCAGGGCCACTGCTTTCTCATTTTTTGAGATGGCCTGTTTGGGTCCCAGCCCTGTGGAATCACGTCAGTGGGTACTATCGAGGCTCAAGCAGCTCGGCACCATCTTGTGTAGAAGTTTATTTTCAAAAAGGAGGATAACATCTGAGCTGTGTTTGCAGTGCAACTACGTGTTTGACTTTGCAATCGTTGCATGCTAAAGTAGTGCAATTCTGAAAAGGCCAGACAAACTTTGCTGCAAAAAAAGAATCAGTGCTTCAAATACATCAGTGCCAAAGAGCAATGGGCCATGGGCTATCCACGGCGGAGATTTGCACTTGCTGGACAGTGCGAAATGGACATTCAGTCTGAGACTAAGAGTGAGGGAGGCTGCAGAAACAGGTACAGAAAATGAAGCCGACGGGAATGGGTGGCTCAGAAAATATGACGTTGAACAGCAAATGAATTGCGATCGCTTCGTTTGCTGTCCCCAACCCATGATCACACTCCAGCAAAGCCAGTGAAGTTTCAGCAAAAGTTGCTTCGACTGAGGCTTCACGGCAGGTTTCTAAAGAGAAAGGCTGGAGCTGCAAAAATCTGCTGAAGATGGGGGCCAGTTAGGTGTTTACCCAGTGGCTTCAGAGTGACATGGAAATCACTTGAAATCATGTTTTTTTTTGATACAACTGACCAGGACGCTGGCGCCCGACTTTACCACACTTGGTTTTGCACTTTGATGTCAACAAGACCGTTGTAATGGTGGATACTTTGCTCTCATTAGAGAGTATCCTGCCATGTGGCAGGAGCAAGGGTGTTTTGCCGTTTGAGTAAAGGATTGTGGTTTCTCACCAAGGACACGATCCAAGGAATTCCCACGTCCGATGTTCTCAACGGCAGCTTGGTCCACTGTTTGGTGCGCTCCCTTGATTTTTCGTTCGTTTTTTGCGCCCGTCCGACGGAAGGTTGTAGTCGATTCTAGATAATTTCGGTATACACTGCTAGAAGGTTTCAGAGAGATGTCCAAGTTATCGGTGCAAGAGGCAAGGTTTCGGGCTTGATTTTATTTTCCGGGATCCTGGGTTTGGAGATACGCTATCCGATAATCCGACAACACCAAAGCCTGGTGCAAGACTGAGTTCCTTTCGCTGAGGGATCCTAGCAGAATGTGCCTGGGGCCGGGCCAAGCCCAACGGCCATGGGCCTCCGGAGAAAGGATGGCAACTGGTGGAGCAGATGCCAAGTTCTGTCAGGCAGAGTGGCACCGTGTGGCACCGTGTGGCATAGTGTGGATGAGGGGGTTGGGAGTTGACCATGGAAGGCCAACGCAACAGCCCGAGTTGATGAGCTACTTGGAGTACTTGGAGCAGTCCTTACCTGGCAAGGCCAAGGAGCAGTCAACATGTCACCAGCCGATACATAAGTGGTTTCCTGGGGCTCCTTACTCTCATTTTCATTCAATTTCTGATTTCTTGCCACTGAGATCACTGGGGAT
>Ga0126342_10001482_pt1 | contig 33206 bp, 31 predicted proteins | sample Cyp1metagenome_FD_92528 | JGI IMG/M metagenome (GOLD analysis project Ga0126342, IMG submission 92528) | Coral microbial communities from Lord Howe Island, Old Settlement Bay, Australia - Cyphastrea 1 metagenome | ecosystem: Host-associated > Invertebrates > Cnidaria > Coral ...
ATCCCTCGCGGCAGCTTCCACCAAGCCCTCTCTCTATCTCTCCCTCCCTCTCTCTCCCTCTCTCTACAGCACCCCCCAAATAGGGGGGGTCGGCGGCACCAGGGCGCTAGCCCATTCTATTTGTTGTTACCACGGGAGCTAGCTGTCCTCAATTTTGCTCGGAACAAGTATGAATCCACTTACAACAGGGCCGCAGATATGGACCCTAACCTGGCAATCTTCTTGGGCGACAACAGCAACTACTCGGTGACATGGTCAGCGAGCAGCCATCGAATACCGACTTTCAGGATGAATGCTGGGATGATGTATTTCCCGTACCACGGCAGGTGGATGTGCCACGCAGAAAAGCTGGCAACTTTTGGTTTCCCCGTTCGTTCCTCTTTGGCCACAGCACTGGGGACCCCAACTGTCCCGATTCGAGATGAACGCCGAGCTGCAACCTTGGCCGGGAATTGCATGGTGCTTCCAGTGGTGACAATTGTCACTTTGGTGGCCCTGTCATGTGTGGCTGACAAGAAATGTACAGGAAGCGCATATTGATGTTTCACTAGCACAATTCTGCAAGTACAGGCACAGCGCAATAGATAAAAAAAGAGCTCAAAAACCAAGGTTGTTTCTTGACTGTCTACTGGATCCTTGGATTCATATACTCAATCTCAATTTCAAGACCGAAACACACGGCACACGCCATATAACACAGCAGGACATCAGCTGGTCTGGTCTTTGGCTAAGGTGTTCTTTGATGGGTCGAATGTGGCCCGACGACCAACTGAACTATTGTATCTCTGGTCCCCATCCCAGAATTGTGGGTGCATGGCGCCACCAATGGTGCGCTCCTGAGTCTCTGCTGTAGACAATGATGAATTGAAAGGATCACATGTTTAGAGTTCTCCCTGAATTGTTTTGGACATGTTTCGATAGAAGAGATTGTTGGATTGTTATTTATTTTTATCACATTGCAGCAAGCCTTTCAGGAACTCAAATCATCTACTGACAGTCTAGCTTGTTTCGGATTGTAACGCGATGGCTGGAATTCCTCCTCCCCCGCCATCAGCAGCTACAGCGAAAGCTGGGGGCCCACCTCCTCCTCCTCCATCCAAGTCCAAGTCTGCGCCTGCGGGGAAGGCCAGTGCTGCTGTTGCAACATATGCTGCCAACATTGCTGCGCTCAATGCCCCCCCACCCCCCACAGTACCGAAGAGGAAGGCAAAGGCCAAGCCGACTTCTTCCAGTGGTGGTCGCAGGCATGATGTGGAGACCCTTCAACAGCATTTAATGTCTTTGTTGGCAACGCAGCACTTGACTTGAAGTTGGTATGATCCGATATGATATGTACACGATATGTACACACTTAATGAAGTAAACAGCATTCAAAACCAGCTACCCAATATGATGATTTAATATACTATATTAAATATATAATGTAGGTTCTTCGATTCTCTGATGACAGTGTATTGTGTACTATGTACTTAAAGTATTGGTTTTGCTAAAGGACTGGTTGTCATGATGATAGTCGTGAAGTTTAAACACATGTTCGAACTAACCCTTCAGTGTAGAATTATTATGTCTATGTCTTTATCATTGCATTGCATCGAACATTCATCAAATGAGTTGTCAAACCAGGCGTACTTATGTCCCAGCTGCCTACCAAAGAATCACTGAGTCACTGAGGAAATACTCGTCCAGCTACTCATGCTTGGCAGCTTTCCCCACGTATCATATCGTGGACATGTTGGAGCATATGGAACAGGTGTACTGCAACAAAGCGTATGTCACTGAGGCAACCCCAAGGCGAGGTTTTTGGGGTTTAGATCAAAAACCAGTGCTCCCAGATGCCCGGGGCCCCATGCAACAGCAGCACGAAAGGCATTTGCTGGATGCTCTTCTTCATCAGGGCGTCGCAGCCTAAGTGGTCTGACATAGCCAGCAGTCTCAATAAACAGCCGTGTAAACATCTGTAACCTAGTGGCTACTAAAGGTTGGACTGCTGCCCACAGACAAGCCCTACTCGTGAGCCGCTTCGTGTTTTTAGACAATGACCAGTGACAACTTGACTTGAGATTTCAAAATTCATACTTACTTAGCAAGTGAGTGAGCCTTGGCTAGGTACGTGAAAGCGAGCCACCTGAACACCCTGCGCAACGAGTACATTCGCAGGGGGTCGCCTATTGCTGTTGAGAAGATGTCCCCAGAGGAAGCATGGAAGAGGTCTGAGACTGCTCTCCTTGAGGCTGCAGCCCAGTTGGCAGCTGCAGCTGCAGGGGAGCCTGAGTATGAGCCAGCTGAGAGTCAGAGTTTTGACCCCAGTGGTTGCAATTTCATATTGTTTCTCATCTGTGTCAGTCAGTGTTAGAACATCATTGACAGCGACACCCAATTTTTGAGCACCGAGAATGTATTGATCATTGCATGAGGCTTCTCCGTTTACCCACACGGCGACAAGTGGGTCTTGGGTGAGTTGGGCGGCGCTCATCGCCGGACTTACCTCCCTGAGTTTGCCACAGATTCCGTGGGTTATTGGCAGATGTATAAAGATCCTTCCTCGGGCGCTGACATTGTCTGCCAGGGACCGGGGCAACACCATCGCCACTATTGTGCTGACCTGGTTGCTGCTGGTTCCACTGGTGCAGGAGGCTCAGGTGGGGTTGCCACCCACTGCAAGTTTCTTCCTATCTAATCTAGATATATGGATGCACCATGATCATCTTTTGGGAGGCGCTGACACCACTTCCCCGGGCACTGCTGATGCGCCTGAAAAAGCGAGATCCCCAGTTCCAAATCTTGTCAGCTTTATGTCAACAAAATCCAATGTCATTATTATGGTACTATGATTATGGAAGGTCCCACCAATTAAATTATAAGTTTGTTTGCACCCTCATCAAATTACAGATATATCCATTACAAGTCCCAATCAAATTGATATGACTGACTTGACTATGATTATCCCACCAATTAAATTATAAGTTTGTTTGCACCCTCATCATCAAATTACAGATATATCCATTACAAGTCCCAATCAAATTGTTATAACTGACTTGACTTATCCCAGGGTCACTTTCCCTACTGAAAAAATGAAATTCATGGGGTTGACTTGATGCCCCTACGACTCAGGCCACATCGACGATGCCCGACGACGAGTTTGATGATTTGGTGATGGAAGCCCGTGATCTTGGCATTGGGGATTGGACGACCGCTGCTAAGACCGATGCTCTGGCATCGCGTATCAAACGCTTGGTTGAGCGTAAGCGCAAAGCAACTGCCAGCCCGAGCCAGAGCGCAGGGTCCTAGTCTTACAAAAACTCAGCTTTGATTCCAACTTTGGTAACTTCAATATTTAGGGCTTCATCCACTGTCCAGCAGGGGTTCGATAATCCCGAACCCAACGCTTAGGCCCACTGAGCCTGGAACTGGTGGCAACAGTCCGGCGTCCTGAAGGTGGGTGGGGAGAGCTTCGCTCAGCTAGGCATTCACTGGGTACCCATTAAGCACTCACTAAGCACTCACTAAGCACTCAGTAAGGCCAAAAACCATGCATTTGTTCAGGTTTTGGGTTGAGCATGGAAAGCTGTGGGAAATGGCCACAGATAAGCACTCACTAAGCACTCGCTAAGCACTCACTAAGCACTCAGTAAGCACTCAGTAAGGCCAAAACCATGCATTTTTTCAGGTTTTGGGTTGAGCAAGGGAAGCTGTGGGAAATGGCCACAGATAAGCACTCACTAAGCACTCGCTAAGCACTCGCTAAGCACTCACTAAGCACTCTGTAAGGCCAAAACCATACATTTTTTCAGGGTTTTGGGCTGGAGCTGGAAAATTGGGGAACATGGCCATGGTGATCCATGGTGGACAGATATTTTCCACCAAAACACTTTGGAATCCAGGCATTGTTCTCCCTGAAAACAGTTGTTCGAACCAATAGCCCCAAAGCCACAGTCAGGATACAGAAACCGGCCTTTCAGCCCTAACTTCAGGACGTGTACCTGCCGAGTGAAGTGATGGAAGCCGCTGCACGCTGAGAGATTGCAATGCACAATCCCCTTGCATATTTATTTAGAAATCCTATGAATCCTATTTGTTAATACGAAGTTATTCGAATATGATTCTATGACATTCTGACATGAAATTGAAGGTGTTTGATTCAGGTCTGTTTGTGCTGACTAAAATGTGGGGACAACTGCGTTGGATGACCTGTTGAGTCGTGAGTAGCAAGCGCCATCCCTCAGGCTGGATACTCTTTTTTGCGCTCTTGCCTACCCCCAAAGTCAAACAGTGACAGAATCGAAAACGCTTTTTGGGTAAGATATTCCTGGTGATCCAAATACAGTATTAGTACTACTGTATCCATCCATATCTAAATCTTTAGCCACCCACAATCAAACACATATTATTATATCCTGAACTACTGATGCCGTTACCCCACAATTTCAAATAAATACTAATCTTATTGTGTACTACTGTGATTTATGATGGTTTCTCTTACGCTCACAAGAGTCTGGTTTCCAGTAGGTTGTCACCTGGCAATATAGGGGTAGACAGATTGGAGCATTCGATTCAAATTCAGGCGCCCACTGACTGACAGAGAGCACAGAACTCAATAAGGTTCAACATGGTATTTGAAACAGTGCCCAATTATTTATCGTTGTTGAAAGGGGCTACCATAAAACCTGGTCTCAAGCAGCTCTCTGGGGTGGGCTGCGTTGGGAGATGGGGGGAACCCTGACATTGACACTGCCCGGCTGTTGCGACTTCCGCCATTGACACCCATCGTCGTGACACAGCAGGTGGTCAAAAACAGAATCTTGCACTGAGTCTGACGTGGAATTCAAAGATCATTGAGGCTCTTAAAGTATTAGTAAGAATCCCAAATGAACTCCTTTGGAGATTTTAGATGCAGCTTTGGCAATGAGTTGAACCCAACTAACCCCATCAGATCCCATCAGATCAAGATCATCGCCCTCCCATCGCCGCCAAGGAAGTGAAGTCCTACTTCGCCGATCCTGACCTTGCCGCAGCTATTGATGCAAGGCCCATGCCGCCTCAGTGTCAGTAGGGGGCTGTGTTGCCACCTGCGCTGTTACCCTCGTTGTAGTATTCCTGTATTTTTTCTTGTGAAAGGCGTGATGCCAAAGGGCACAAAAGGAAGCAAAGCCTCAACGCGACCATGGTAGTCCCAAGCTCATTCATTTGTTGTGAAGCGCAGAAAGTAAATAAATGCAACCAATATTTAACATTTACGATTCAGGCAGCCCATGAATCCATATCAAACATTATAACTTATAAATACTTATAACATAACTACATATTTATATATATCTATCTATCTATCTATCTATCTCTATCTATCTATCTATCTATCTATCTATCCTTGATCCACCTCTTTTTGTCTCTGTGGATGGCCCTCTCTCCTTCTCTCCTTCTCTCTCACTCTAAGGCGCTCCTTCAAATGCTGAACCATGGCTTTGAAGCGGCTACAACCCGGTCATTGGCATTCTTCAAGCCCCAGGTGCGACTTGAAGTGGGTAAGGATCTAGTGTTAGAGCCACCTGAGATGGACCAGCGGCCTGTGTTTCGGGCAGTTGCTTGGCTATTTGGGCCGCCCCCCCCACAAGTTCTTGGCCATGTATGTGGGTTATTTGGTGGGGTTAACAAGTAAGTGGATTATCTGATGTTGTTTGTTTGGGACCTGAATGAATATGACAAAAAATATCATATAATATACCCATTTCAACTGTTAAACCTTATCACTGTTCATTCTTTTGAAGTCTTGTCCCCTGTAGTACGCCAAATATGCCCCCAAATTTTCTTCAGCTTAGGCGCCCGACGAGGAGGCAGTGGGCTTCAAAATGCTCTACATGGCCCTTTACCATCTGGGTCTACGGGGAATGGTAGAGCCAGAGGCTTTGCACAGCAAATGGAACGATGCACGTCGCAGTTTGAAAGCAGCAGGCCTCACTGGTTCGGTTTTAAAGGGGACCTTACTGGCAAACCTGTCGCATGGGTACTTTTTAGGAGGTAAAAACAGTCAGCAAAAAGAAGAAGTACTAGAACACCTTGCCAACGACTTGGACATTTCTGACTACTTGGACGATGTCGCTTTCGATAGAGACTTACAGCACATCACCTCCCATGACAGCCTACTGGATGAGTTGCGCAGCTGGCATAGCCATTCTCGAACATTGAAGCGTGGTGCAATGGCTAATTGGACGCAATAGGTACCATTTAATTTTCCCATTTTTTTCCGCTTACTTTTTCAAAGCCAGCTAAAGGAATCAAACCATGAATGAACCCTGACCCAGACTCGGTAACTCTGCCTTCATTGTACTTTCATGTCGAACCCGTTTTCGTGAGCCTAAGGTCAAAAACAAAAATTGGTTTGGCCTCTTGCAGGGTTTGAGGAGAACAGATTTCAGTTGGACAGTGATGGGGCTGGTCACAAACACTTTCGTCCGCTGCGGGCTGGTTGCACCTTGTTTCAAACAGTGATCAAAAGCTTTCCAGTTTACGTGCTTTACTTTCTTTCTTTCTTTCGTTCTTTCCTTCCTTCCTTCCTTCTTTCTTTCCTTCCTTCCTTCCTTCCTTCCTTCCTTCTTTCTTTCTTTCTGTCGGTCTCTCTGTCTGCCTGTGTGTCTTTCTGTCTTGCATTCCTTCCTTTCCTTTCTTTCTTCCTGTCCGACCAACCGGATGACCCAGTGTGTGCCACACCAGACCATCATCCAGCAAGGACGAAGATGACAAGGATGACGCTGCTTCTGGCCACAAGCGAGCCAATGCGTCTGAGTTCATGGAAAAGATGCAGGAGAAGGAGGACGAGGCGGAAGAGGGAGACCATGGTGTCGAAGACCTTGATGCCGCTGATGACCAGGTTGAAGATGATCTTCATGCTGCTGGTGTGCCAACGGATGACGTTGACTCCAAGGCAGCTTTCCAAGCCCTAAGAGGAGAATATCAGAACAGCTGGCACCTATGCGCAGCCCTTTACCAAGATCGTGACTTGCAGAAACGATTGAGGCTCATCGCCATGTGCTTAGGCCCTCTAGAAGCAGAATTTTTCAGAGACATCGAGCGACAGTCCCTCGGACAGGATGGGCTTGTGGCATGGGCAGCCGACCGGGTAGCGGGCTCATGGCATCAATGCATCGTCGAGACTTTGCAGCTCATGCATTCTTCAGAACTCTTCAGAAGGCTTGGCGTAACGGTGGACAATGGCCCGGTTGTTCCAATGACTGGAGATGCAATGGGGCGTCCCTGGGTGCAAGAAGAGCTCTACTGGGCGCAGCTCACCTTCAACTTGGTTGTTGAGATTGCGTCTGCCCGGGCATGGTCACAGCAAATGTTTGGAATCCTGATGCCGAACATTACGGCGGGATTGCTATCAACAGTGGAGCAGCGCCGCGATGGCACCATGCAAGTCATGCAGCGATTGGCTAATGCATTGCTGGAGGCAGAAAAGAATTGTCACATAGCTGGGCTTCGCAAAGTGCTGAATGATATTGCATTTCACAAGACTCAGTTGGTCCGTGAGTTGTTCAAGATTGGGAGGACTGTGGGTGGGACTCCCAATGTCATTGTTTGTTGTATATACAAAGTAAACAACCTACCCTTGAATCAGAATCCAACTGAATCTGAAGCGCATTTGGTTTTAGGTTTCTCACCTTCAAGTGCGGCCACCAGTTCTTCTTAACCCCATGCAGGATTGCCAATGGGTCTTCACGGACCTATTGCGGGAATTTGCTTTTCGGCTGTATGGCGGCCCTGCCACGACCAAGTTCATCCTGGAAGATGCCTTCAATCACTTGCGGCATGTTTCTGGAGTGCAGAACAAGGGGAGGAGCCACATGGCAAAGTCGACACAGTACTTCTATGCGTCTACATGCCTGACATTAAAAACTTCTCACTTGCCAACTCCGGAAGTTGATTTCCAGCGGTTCCAAGCAGCCTTTGCTATGGGGTCGAAAAGAATTCGTCCTCAAGAATCTGCAACTCTGCCAGAGTTGGGGGAGCAGCTCAGATCAAAGCCGCTGGCAAGGCACAAGCCTGGGGATCACCCTTTGCCCACAGAATTCCCAGACAAAAAGGCATTGCTGAAGTTGGATCGTGATTGGAAGCCCGCTGGCTATTTGTCCAACAGGGTTGCAACTGCAGCCTGCTTCTACCTCATGGAAGACAGGGCCACCAAGTGGAAAAATGCTTGCAATGCTTGGGCAGGCACCAGGGAACAGAAAAAAAAAACATGTACTTACTGTGTACTGTAGTTTTTTCAAATGTTTGTATTTTCATAGGTGACGGCATGCGGCCTTGCAGGTATGTTTTTCATGAAGAGACACATCTATCACCTTCCTTCCAAAGACCTCTACGCGGTAAGCTTGGGTTTTTTTGGCTACGCTGCCCAAGGGGCCTGTCTGGTCCAGCAGTGCGTTGGTGATAAGGACGGGCACTTCCAGTGGGGAACGGAGTACATCGAATTTTGGAGAAAATGCAATGGTTTGTCTAGATTTCTTTGGGTTTTTTCAGGGTTACACGATCAATGGTTTTGCCCTGATAGGTGTACCTCACCTTTGACAAATCTAAACGACGGCCGATCATGATGTACAACTTCACGCTGCAAGATGATGCTGCATGGAAAGCGGTGGGTTCAAAACCGTTGCCGCCATGCATGATGCCATGTTCAGAGAGAGGTGGAGGTATGGTCATCACTAATGCAGAACCTCAAGATTTGGTGGCCTATGCAGTCAAGCAGGGATTGTGGCTCTCAGTTGACACCATTCGCAAGATTTTCCGAGCACGGTCTTGGAATTATCCTGTGGCTCAAGTTGTGAAAACAAAGACTGGCCAGTACAAGACCCGGAAAAGACCTGCCTGGGTCAAAGACTTGATCAAGCACCTTTTCCCAGATGCTAGCGAGCAAGAGGTGGCAAGGCTGATTGCGTTCCAGCTTGCAAATGAGCGCAGTTCCCACAAATCAACTGGAGGTGATGTCGATGGGGCTTGTGACGAAGGCCTCCTTGAAGTCATTTCCGGCCTTGACCCAGAGAATGCAATTGATGCTAAGGGCCTCCGGCAAGAGTGCTTTGAGCGGCTGCTTATTGGAAAGAGCAGGAATGTTCCAGAGGCAAAGGCAAAAGCTGAGCCAACTTCCGGGTGGAAAAAGGAAAATTACACACCATCCGAGTTCAAATCTTTGCTGCCCCCCACGGAGAAGTACATTTACATCAAAAGGGTGCCTGGCCAGTCGACCTACACTGGATTCTATGACCGTGGCTTGAAACATGATTTGAGTGCAGAAGTCTACCATTGCTTTAAATTCTACTAGACTGAAGGCTGTCTGTTTCAAAGTTTGTTTGGCTTAAAAGGTCCATAATTATTCTAATGCGTCCTGGCGGGGGATTTGGAAGCTTCGCGTTGACATGGACATACACACACACACATATACATACAAAACACAGGAACAAACGTAACGTACAGTACACACAAATATGCACATATCCAGACATTGATATTTGCATAAAGGCATTTACATTATACAGGCATACAGGCATACATGCATGCACGCAGACACACGTAGACATGACAAACAGACAGGTGCACTTTACTAGCGTTACCTTGCAGCAATATTCAAATGCCACCACATCACATCACGTCACTCACATCACATCACATCACATTACATCACATCACATCATCACATGCAAGCGTGCCTGTGTACGTACGTACATGCATACATATGTACATACATACATACATACATACATACATACATACATTCATATATACATACATACATCCATGCATACATACATACATACATACATACATCCATAGATGCATAGGCACCTCTGATTTCTGACATTGACCTTGTTTGCCAACAGTGGCAGCTCAACTACTAAGATGACATCGAGGGCATGCAGAAGTACAAGTCGGCAAGATATGGAGGAGTCAGGGGCAACCTCTCGGAAGCAGACGCATGCTGGGTTGTGGTACAAGCATTGTGGGAGTTCCACTTGTTTGAAGGGAGGAATGCTGGTGACGCTAGCTTGAGGCCTGGTGTTGAAAACTTTTTTTATGATATTGCTTTAAACTTTGGCCTTCAAACTTAAAAAATAAGTGTTAAACACACACAGAAAGATATACGCATACTGGGCTAACCCATGGGCCTGAAGGCCTGACCGTGCTGAAGTCCATAAGTGCGTGGAGAAGTGTGTTGCTGAGGTTTCTTCCGCCCCTAAGCGGGCTGGAGGTGTTGCACCAGAGCCAGCAAGTGGCTCCAAAAGAGCAAAAAAATAAGTTGGCCAAAACGGCCAGACTGACAAGAAGGAAAACCCTTGTGGAAAAACATGAATGAATCACGTGATGAGCTGAGTGAATACCTGCATTGGTGTGCTATATTTGAAATAATGTCAACTACAGAGATATGGCCTTACTAAGCACTTAGTAAGATGTCGAGTCCCTAGCGAGTCTCTAGTGAGTTGGACTGCTTGGTAAGCCCTTAGTAGGGCCTCGGACCTTTCTGGGGGGGGGAGGGGGGGGCAGAGGGGGGGGGACCTTACTAGGCCATGAATATACACATAATTTATATCACCAACAATTTTATAAATACAGATAACTACTGTATTTGGGCCTGTCTGAAAATGCGGGATACCTTAACATATGGCCATTTAAATGGAGAAAACATGTTTAGCCATCATTTATTTTTCATACTGGCATTGGTTTTGGCATTCTTCTAGGCTGGTCCATATCAGGCTGTAAATCACCCACTTTGAAATGGAAACTTGGAAACTTACACATGTTCTGGTTCCTTTGGTACTCTATTTGTGACCCCAACTCCATTTATCCCCATGAATAATCATCTCCCCAAACATATATAATGATACGATACAACTTCATCCATCTTGATTCCCCATTAAAATCAATGGACCTTGTTACAAGCGGCGCATCATCGGCCACCGGCCTATGCAGTAGGTCCTGAAGGCTGGCGCCACGGCGAAACGAAAGAGCATGGCACGTTGCGCACTCCAAGGGTCTTCGCCTCAGCCGTTTTTGCCACGAACTTAGAGTCTGGTTGGTGGTGTCAAACCCCTCTGAAAAATATTAGTCAGTTGGGATGATTATTCCAAACCACCAACCAGGAGTTGATTGCTGGCACGACACATTGAATTTTGCTTTGAACCTCCTGTATATCATGGTATTACCATTCGTTATCCTCAAAATGGCATGTGTAAGGGGACAAAAATCAGGATAAAACAACTCATGCCACACCACATGTTCCATGGCATAATTTATGGGACACTCTAGAGGCAACCATGGTTTTAACCGCTAATTCTAAGGCTTTCCTGCATTTTTTCTTCTTACACTAGTGACAACTCCTTATCTCCGCACAAATCCATCCTGTGGTGAAAGCTAGGGCAGCTAGGGATAAACATGGAGATTCAGGGCACAATCAAATGGGTATGAACCCAAAACTATGGAAGAACCTGGGGCACCACCTCAAAGAACATGGGCCACTCCCACTGCAGATGAAGTTGCACACATGAAACCGTACCGTCTCTGGATGTTGAGACTGAAATTTCTTCAACCGCGACATCAGGTGTTCGATCTCTCCTCAGCTCTCAAATCATGACCTCAACATACCTCAATGTTTGGTCGGTTTAACATCGATTAACATGGGGAACCTGGAAGTCATCGGTTTCCCAAAATCATTTGTTGGGATTTCGAGAAAACATCGACTAGTTTTGGGTCCCAGAATTTGTGGTGTTTTCACTGTTCTTGAAGTCATCAGCACGACCCTTGACCCGGAGAAAACTTGAGAACCTGACCTAAACGCAATCGATTTCTGCGAATCTTGCTACTAGTACTGGCTTTCCTTGTTCTCATTCATCCTGCGAGACTGACGGCAACTTGCGCAGCTGCTCTGCCATTCTAAAGGTACTAGTAAGGAGCCTCAAACAAGGACGCTACTTTTTGCATGTGATTTCAAATTTTTTGGGAAGGTTAAACTTCACTTCAAAAACCTCTTTTCGGACATTTCCACAGTTGCTCGGATCCACTTGGATCGCCGAAGATCCGTCGCTGTATTCAGCGAATTCCATCAGCATGTGGTGGTCCTAAGGACGCTGCAGGGGACGCTGCGACGACGGGGTGATCTGTACAAAACAACGACTATGACTAGGAAAGGAGCAACAGATTCAGCATTGATTGATTTGATTGCAGTGTCTACCCCATCTGGCCGAACGAAGACTACTTGGACTTGACAGATTCGAGCTGGACAAAGCTATAGTATTTTCTCTCTAGATCCCTTAGCCATCCTTGAGCCTTAGATTTCCCACTCTATGAATATAACAAGTCTCGTTACAATCGTTGAGGTGGCAAACATCAAGCAAGAGACATTGAAAAAATGTAGATCACTAACTTCTACTGTTTAGTGAGTTTGGGCATTTCCTAATACAAACCATCAGTCGCAGAGCTTTTCGGCCCGGTGTCAAAATTCATCCGGGCCGGATCAATCCAACGCCGGAAACAAAGCTCAACGTGTGGAAACTTGTTGCCTCCTGGCTTGGTCGTGTGTTACGTGGCAGCCCCATGCGCAGTTGTTGAGTCTCAAAGAAAAACCTTGGAGTCTGAGACTGGATGAGACCCTTCACACATGCCGCTAGCTTGGTTATACTCACCCATCTGATTGAACATGCCCCCACATTGGCCCCACATTCTATCCCAGTTGGTGTTGGTCAACCATCAACAAGCCGATTCTTCCTGTCGCTGCCCGCCCGACGGACTGTCTGTCCAAGGATCAAACTCATCCGTCAACTTTTGGAGCTCGGGGGGCAAGGACTTGGGCAAGATGTTATTGAACCACCACAGGAACTTGTCGCAGATGATGGTGGAAAAAGGCACCGGAACCTCCCCCGGGTACCCAAAAAAAAACGGGCTGGTGTTGGTACCCCCAACATCTTCAACACATGGAACCTGAAACTTGCGGGTGCCCATTTACAGTAGATGATTGTTTTTTCTCACTGGATAAGGCACAACTGTTGGGTTCCATCTTAAATCAAGAGGATCCTCCAAAGTAGCTGGAGGTGAAGGTCATTTTCCTTGGAGGTGGCTTTGGCACTGCAAAATCAATGGACTCTTTGATGCATTAGCCATTTCCACCCGATTCCATCGATTACTTTAGTTCGTACCTTTCATACACAATGGGCCATGGGATTACCCCCTAATCTTCGGTAAACTAATAACATACCTATGGAAAATCTATGGAAAATTTGCCATGAAGGTAGATCATTTCCAAAAAAAAACACATGGATTTCCACTCCTTTCATCCAGGCTGGTGCCTCAGAACAGTGGGACACCTGGACATGATATGAATCTGAAATTATAGGGATCACATCATCGAATTACCAGATTACCATTCTGGAAATACTTTCCTTACTTGTCGGAATCTTTTTGGTGTGTATATATATATACACACTACAAATATATCCATGCCACGGGGTTCATATACCTTTTGCATCTCTACATATCTCTACCCTTTTGATCCCCTGTGCAGCACCCACTGACACACCGGCAACCCGTAGGGTTTCCGCTAGGGTGAACCCCAGCATCAAGCAACCGATTCGATGAAGAGCTTGAGATTCCACAGTGGTTCCAAATTCATCATCCCCAAGAGCTCGATCCTCGTCGCTGAATGGTCCCAGACGTTGACCAAGTTAGATCAAAACGAGTGGCGAGTGGGGATTCATATGATTTGCAGTAATGAGTTGTCCATTCAAAATAGGAATTCAATGGAATTCTACTGCGATATATATATAATACTCTAATTAATAAGGTTGTGAATGGGATGTATAACCAACAATATCATGATTTGGTGTGACTGAAAATGATGCATACCCAAAATGATCACTGCGGTAGGAACAACGGTGATTGACCATCATTTTTTTTGGGTATTCTATTTTCAAACAAGCCCCGATCATGGATATTCTGATTCGAGGACGTTTCAAATTATATAATAAATTACATATTCAGGCCATGACGTATGAGTCATATGAGTCATATGCTTCATGGGTCCAAGACACATCTTGATCAAGATTCGTCCACTTTGGTCGACTGCATCATAGGTGGCTTTGTTGATGTACCTGCAGGAAGGACATGGAAACACCAGACGATTTCAACGGATTGTTCAAGTTCCTTTTCCTGCGGACAAGTGAGTTGCAACATTAAATGCCCAAGGAAACTCCGGTTTGGCATTGGATTTATTCATTTTGGGATGGGGAATTTCTCATCAGGAGAATTGGATTACTTGAATTATTACCAAATATAGATTTATCAAGCAAACTGCTGATTCACTGGTGGTGTATTGTGGGGTTGCACCTCGCTGCCCATTCAGCCAAGGGGATATCCAAATGATCAAATGTGTTCGAGCATCAGAATTTTGTTCTTGAGCAAATGCGAGCAATCCGGGTCCCTCGAACTTGTTTTGCAAAGTGTCCCTCTAGCAAGCCAAGTGTCCTCTTCCTTCTTGGTAGTCTAACTGCAAACATCAGAAATCAGACTTGAGTCTCCATGCATGATTAGTTCAGCAAAAAAGGTTCCGGCACCAAATACAATGATGTGCCTGAAGAAAATAATGGATTGATGCAATAGCCCGATTGCCCACTTCGAGGGTCCAGCGTTTTCTGCCAGCAGACTCACAACTTTTTGCCATCTTCTCTGGGGAGGAGATGCAGACCTCATAAAATGCCGGCACTTCCGAGTTGAAAGCGAGTTAGAACCAAATGAATCTGGATATGCTGGGCTGGTAGGGTCTGGGACCCGGTGTCATCCCTTTCAACTCAAAACCCGGATTTACCCTCAAACAAGGAGGACTTGGGCCACCAGCCCATCGCAAAGTCACTCATTTGAACAGAAAACCTCCATTACCAGGAAAATGATCGAGGACCCTGTATAGATAGAAACACGTTCCGTCTTTTTCCTACAACTTCAATTTGTCTGCTTGGAGACCATCTATATATATATATATATATATTTATACATTATATTATATTCTATATCTATATATTTGTAAATATGTATATAAATACATATATGCACACGGAAGTACCTCTGTCAGATTAATGTGAGCTCCCATTAAAATTATCATTTGTTCCATCCAAGGCAAAGCAAAGGACTGTGCTGTCGATTTCAAGGAGACCATCCCCAACCAGCAAGCAGATACGGCTCAACATCCTGGATATCTGTACGAATGCAGGCATTTTTTCAGATGCTCCCAAGCAAAAAACACAACGCGAATGGCTAGGCAATTAGCAACACCCCAAAAACATCTATGGTGTCTGATGCATCCAAAATAACACATCTATCTAATTCTATCTACACAAATTATAATCATTCACTTCACCACCTGCAATACGGCCTTTTGGGTAGAGTCACCCCTTACCAACCATGACTTACAGTGAAGTCGCAATGAACTTGTTATACCTCCAGGGCCGATGGCTTAGGTGGCTTAGGCTCCCACCTCGCGCTTCAACTGATGCGCCAAAGTGATGTCTTTGCAGGAGGCCCAGACCTGAAACATCCAGGTCAGGGCCCCCAATCCGATCAATGGATTCTTGAAGGAAAATCTAGAGGAAACCAGGGTTTTTACCAGTTTCCTGCAGATTTTCTCTCAATTAAACCAATGAGAAGTCATGTGAATCTGATTTGTATAATGTCAAGCCCCTAAACATGGCACAAAGGGGCTATTCCAATGTGGATATTTTATAGGACTGTAATGGGATATATAACTTATATTATATAACCAACATTTTTTTTATGCGATTGATTAATCACAATCTGGTTGATTGGAGATCGGAGTTCCCCCACAATTTTTCGTTCCGATCTGCTACGAAAATGGTAACCCCCCAGTCAAAGAACACACGGGCTTATTAATCCGGGGTTGACATTCAATCGGTATCAGCATTAAATGATGAACCCATAAGAGTAACTACTGGATATTAACTAGTGGGTGTAATCAATCATTAATCATGAACATAAACTAGATTTAATCCATAGGGATTAATTAATGGTTATAAATCAAACGTTAACAAGCGATCTTTCGTCATTGTTTATACCCCTATTGAAAGTTGCATAATCATTGGCTTTAACAATTTTCATTATTCCTATTTGACCAGGTTCTATAACCTTCGCCATTTCCGGATCATCTGCTTCGACTGGAGATTTTCCCTGGATCTTGCATCAAGTGATGAGAAGTAAGCCAACCAAAAGGGAAAAATACATATACATATATATTATATCATCATTATTATTATCAGTAAATTATCATTATCATTACCAGAATTATTCATATTCATATATCATATTATATGTATTTATATGTATGTAAGCTCTGAAGCCAGTGGTTGGGGTACATCCCCCACGATGGAAGCACACGTGGTTTTCTTCACTTCCAGGTCATTCCAGGATCGTCAATTCGCCAAAGGAAACCCTCGTGGAATGTATTGGATGTGTTCGTGAATCGGCACGTTTTTTTGAGGGTACCTAATACTAGTACCAAAACACATATTGCCAGCCCTTCCCGAAAACCGATCAAACAATTTTTTTAGGCTTAAGATGTCAACCCGGTCAACCCATATCTTTGAGGACAAACCCAATATCTATTGGTAAAACTCCGAATTGCTCAATGGTTCACCACGGTTCACCACGGTTCCACCAGGGCACAGTCTTGACTTCTTTGGGCATGGGAAAGGTGTCGTGCAGCGTGGCCAAGATGAGCACCTCCAAGACGTGGTGAGCGTCATCAATGGGCCCGTTTTTGGAGGGAACAAAGGGAAACCATGGGGTTTTCATCCCCCCAAAATGTAGGGAATTTATTCATGGAATTTATCTTGATCATTTTCCCATCATCCAATAATATAGGGATATCAACTGATGGTAATGAACCAGGAGATGGGTATGGAATTCCCATCAATGAGGGAATGGATATTCTATGAAAAAGATCATCTTTCATGGTCAACTAGAGGAAAATCATCTACAAACAGAGATCTATTGAACAACAAATAGGCATCTAACAATATAGAAATAAATATATCTCTGTATGGTATATTTGTTATATTCCTATTAACATTAATATGTTGATCTACTGATATCATATAAGAATATAGGGAGATGATCAACACTAGAAAGGAATTGGTTGATTGGGTTACCCCAAAAACCATCAAAGTCACTTGGTTTCATCTTGTACCGGGCACGATTTAGCTTTTTAAATTGACACCGCCAGCCTATGAGAGACACAAGCGCCAGGTATGCCTCTGTGATTTAACATAGTTATAGAACATCCAGCATCTGTAGATCATTTCTATGGCCCCTTTGGGTCACCATAAAAAAATGGAGTTTTTCATGGAGCCATGGAGAAAATCTGAAAATTTTCACCACAAAAACTCCATAAAAATTGGGGGATTTCCCCAGAAGGTGCAAGAAAGAATCTCGAGTATCACATCGCCATGATAAATGATAAAATCCTATAGAACAAGAAGAATATGTGAATACACATATACATATTTTGATACAACCATATTTAACATATATATCTATATACATATGATATCATATGATTACATATGTATCCCATTCAACAGTTTCATAGAAAAAAACCAAGGTTGCTCCCTTCAGAAAATTCGTGGTAAAATCAACAGTTTACCCCCTACTTGTCGCTATCATTTTTTTACAAATGGTTGCAGCAGCACTGAGTAATCTTTGTGAAAAAACCCTATGTTTGTAAGTGCACCATTCGATTGATTTTTTTTCCCGCAGTCAATGAGTAGTAGCATTGAGTCACTGTCAAGTAACGGTCCCAACCATCAGAGCTATGACACATACCACGAAAATTCCATCAGTCACTGGCTGGTTAGTACATATTCCTATTGTGGGTTAGTTCATAATCCCAAAAAGAGCCACTTAGTACAACTCCAAAAATATATGCTAGCGGTAATTTACCATGGTTATGGACACTCACCATTTCTAAGAAGTACATAATTGATAAACAAGCTATTGTCCATAGCTATGTGAAATTGAGAGCAACCCACCAATCAACTCCATCATCTGTTAAATGACCAGAGGGTAAATCCCATAAACTCCCATGAAACTCCTATAAAATGAACAGAAGTACTGTTAGTTTTAAAAAAATATAAACCACATACTTTGTTAGTAACAATAGTAAAGCATCAACTGTTAAAGTACTGTAATGTTAGTAAACCACCATAAACCACCTATATTTTGATGGTTTACAGCACCCATAAAAATGGTCAAATTGGGGATGGTGGATCCTGTTCACCAGCCGAAAAAAAGCTGAACACCTTGCCCTCCGAGCGGTTGCAGTCCACCCCAGTGGTGTCCGCATTGAAACGGGAGACCTGACCGCCGTGAACAACCGCAACGCAACGCCGTTCAAGCACTAGGATCCACCATCCTCAATTTTATCATAAATGGGTGGTATACACCATCAAAATATATCAAATTATAGTATTAAGTTTTACTCACATTGATGTAGATAATCATACAGTATATATATATATATACATACACGCATGGGATATCTCTATGGATATCATAACCTCTACGTGTGGATACTATAATACACTACAGCATACTATAACATACTGTAATATACAATAGATTACAATAGCATACTGTAACAGACCACAACATACCAAAACGTACCACAGTATACAACAACATCGATGGGTGAGTCTCCAAGGTAGTCCACATCTAACCCCAGCTAAGGTGGAACTGCCCACTTTCAACCCCCACTACTTGGGTGTGTCAACAAAAAGAGCTACAGTACTCAAAATTCAACATGGTTTATCATGGTTTATCATCTAGAATGGCCACACAAGTGAGGCGGTATCTCTTAGGTTTTCCCTATTTTTTGGGAACATCCCCCATGCTCAGCCATGAGCTACGCGACGCATGCTACGCGGTGCCTTGTCTTCCAGCTTCGTTAGAAGTTGCCGATACTGGGGCCAGGAGGCCGGCAACTTACCTGCCAATGGCTATCCTGACCGAAGAGAATGATGATCAACTAGTAGATGCATGTAGATTCTAGGGCAACTCCATTTTCAAACAAAGGCATAATGGCATATACCATTTGCAGACAAACCCATATAATGCCATATCATATGACTCATGGTTGATTTACCCCATATTTAGACCTCGTAGACTCCTGAACACAACTCTAAGGACGAGGTTTTGAGCCCAAACCACTATCAAAAGTACAAGTTTCTGCCCCTTTTTGTGAAAGGCAAATTGGGAGCCATAACTAGCGTGAGTTGAAAAGGGGGAAATATCGAACGAATAAACTGCGTGAATATAAACCAATAAGCATAACTGGGGGGCACCACCTTGTATCACACATACAAAACTTTGGGAAACCAAGAAAATTGGGAACTCTGCAAAATACACCCAATAGGTATCTGAGTCTGAAATCCCATAGATTCATATTTGGGGTTCACAACTTCCCAGAGGCCACGTTTTTGGAACAAGTGTCAGGATGGATCCAAATCCGCTTCCGTCAAGGTCCTGGCTTTCCCGCAGATTCTTTGAAACCAATTCGGGCAACTATGGACTCATTCTAATTCTAACATATTCCAATAATATATTCCAATAATATATTCCAATAATATAACTAATAATAATATATAGCTAACTAATATATTATGGACTATACCTAATGATATAACATAAAAGAACCTAATCATCCATGAATCCATGAAGCATTTCAGCCATCCGCAAGACCAATCTTCGAAAACGACTCAAATTCGAATCCCATTCAACATCATTCAACAGGGCAGTGCGGCAGTACTGCGTCCTTAAATGACCAACAAACAAAGGCTTCACTAGCTATATTTCCTCAGTTTTCCTATGGCTTAGCTCAGCCAAGAAGCTCTGTGGAGTCCAGGAAGTCTAAGGCCTTCTCACCTTTCCTGACCGACAGAAAAGGATGATATACTCAGTGTATACTCAATAAACAACCCCTACGCATTAACTACTGATTATATAGTTACTAACAAGTATAAGGTAAACACGTTAGACATGCAGATGCACATTGGCATAACACCTAGCTAATCAGTACTGATGATAGTAAATCACAGGCAGTACTCACGGAACTTTACTATACATTGCGAATAGCCAAGTGAAAATGACATGATGTGAGGAACAGGGGAGACACGTGAGATTGCACGGCAAAACCTTTAATGTAGGACAAAAGGACAAGGGTCCACGTCCCACAAAAGAACATCAGTACTGCCTCTTGGTGGATCAATAATCCAACAAACATCGATTCCACATGATTCACCAAGAATATAATGATGAACATCCACTGAAGGGCCCTTTGCGAACACCTGCTGGACGAAAAGCAATGCCACATCTCTCTGCATTTTGAGTCTTTGCTTCCCGCAGAATTGCTGCGTAATTAATTGGCCTTGTAATCCGGAAGTGAGTTTGAATGCTGACCAGTCAAGTCTTGCTTGACGACAGAATCAATCAGGTTGACATTTGGATTGCCACTGCCCTACTATCGACATCGGCATGCTGCGCCCATTGTTGCTTTTGGCATGTGAGAAACTGGTCTAGCTCAAGCACTCCACAGTTTTGATCTGTCTGGTGCTTTTCGCTATTTTGATGGAGAAACAACATCTTTGAAACCACGCACCAATGATTCCAATGATCCAAATCAAGTTTCAGCTTGAGTCCCAGGGTGTCCACCAATTCGACCTGGCCGGTGGTGGGTGAACCCGGTGAACCCCAACATTTCAGTGGTGAAAAATGAACTGAGCAACCAGTACTCTGCAAAACAGTTGATTTTCCTCTTGCAGCGATTTTTTGGATCCCTTCTTAAAGCAAAGAACATCTAAATTTGTCCTTCATGCAGTTGTTTCACCTCTCATTCATACAGTGCACTAGCATTCTTGTTTCTTCACATCCCGATTTACCATCATGAACATCCACTATCTGAATTATCTGATTGGTGGTGTAGCAAATCCCTGTAAAAATATTCAACTGGTACTGAAGTGCGACATCATTTAAGACGATTCATACAAATATCCCAAGGAGAACCTAACCGAGTTTGGCAACATTTGGTTTATTCAACTATATAAATCGGTGTTTCCGAACATTGGGGTATTCGTGGGTATTCCAGAACCATTGGTTTCCCGATTCGACATGACAAGCCTTGGATCTTTGTTGGGTCTCCTATTGGAAAACCACCCGAAAGGAAAGTCCTCGGGGGCTCACCGTCGATATACTGCTTGGTGGTTTGAAGCCGTACATGTTGAGACCATCATCCCTAATGGGTTTAAGAATGTTTTAAGATGAAAAACATGTCTGAAAACCACCAAATCAACTTAAGGTGATAATAGTATATTCCATCACATCCTATGATATCTCGTGTCTCACTGGCCGGTGGCTGACTTCTCCAAATGGCAAAGCCCCCATCCCTGGTCGCATCCCTGGTCACATCGTCGCGCCTCGCCGTCCGCCTTCACGCGACAAAAGAGAGCACGCTCCGTGAAGGCGGGACCCTGCCGCGTTTCCAAAGGGGAGATGTCAGAAACCAAAGGATATGAAAGGTACAAAAGCATCATTTCATTAACTGGTTGGTGGTTGAGCCTACCCCTCTGAAAAATATGAGTTCGTCAGTTGGGATGATGAAATTCCGAACCAGTTGGGGATTTACACCTATCAGATTTTCTGTGACAACATCAGCCCCCAAAAAAAAGATCGCTTATGAAATTGAGCCAGCAATCTACACTTTACATGATTTTACCATACCAACACTCTTGAGTTCACGACCATTTCTTGCTATTCCAGCAATAACGGGTTTACCAACAGGGGTTGAGGATTTCAACAAAAAAAACAATGCGAATTTCACTGACAAAAATCGGGAACTTTTGCCCAAGGTGAGTTGGCCTTCACTACCGAAACTCCCAGTTTCCAAAAGATGAATGCGGGCTTCAAGAATTCAACAGTTTTTACGGAGGTTTAACCAACATTAACCAACAACACACATGGGCCAAACCAATCAAAAATACACCTGCTTGCAGCAATGTCATTTTCAGATTTCGATGCAGTGAGATGGTCTTGAATCTCGATGTGATCGAATATCTGTTGCTGGAGATAAGGGCCATTCGTAGAGACAATGGATTTGGCGTGTAGACAAAACTCGGGATCGAGCTGATCGAAGCAACGATGCGGGGTATATACATGATAGATCATGATAGCACATGACACCAGGATCACTGATTAAGTTAAACATTAGTTAAACATTAGTTAAACGAATATCTGCATGGCCAATCTTAAAGGAAGTTCAAGCTGGCCATGCCTCTCGGTGCCCCCCAATCCACCGAGTCCACCGAGTTCGAAGAGTTCCAGAGTTCCACTCTGGTAGAGCCCGCCATAAACCACGTAGGTGTCAGCACATTAACCATATTTACCCGGCCTGGTAAACATACAAAAAGCTATTGAAAATGGCCATAGAAATAGTGGATTTTCCCATTGATAGCATGGTGGTGGATCTTTCCATAGCTATAGTTAAATTACCAGAGGGTAACCATTGCTCATAGGATCCATGTATGGTATATATGGTAACATGAATCCCATCAATATACCCCCAATGTTACTATATAATACTATATATACCATACATGGATCCTATGGGTTGGACATCCATGGGGACATTTTTAATACATTTTTTTGATCAGAAAAAACCGATGTTCACCCGAGGTACCCTGATTGAAACAATCAAAATAGTCGCTGGAACAGTGGATGTTCATCCCACATTGTGGGAAAATCAGGGACATGTGTATTCTTGGACCCACAAATCCCACCCTGAAGAATATGCTTTTTTGAAGACAAGGTTAGTATATTCATGGGTTTGTCCAAAACAAGGGTATCCCCAAATGCAATTGTTAAATATGTAATTTTCCTATTGGCATGGCCATTCATTGAAATTACACCCCCATTTTCAGACACAATTTTCAGCGAATCTTTGGTGAATTCTATGAACATATCCATTCAAATTCGTCATAAAAAAACCCATAATATCCATTAACATCCCATGTTAATGGATAATAATCCCATGTTATGGAGGTTAATCCCATATTAATATAATCCAATTGAATCCCATGAAGTTTATGGTAACACGGCCATGAATTCAGATCTCAAAAAAAAAGGCGCCTTCCGGATCTGCGTGCCACCGGATCCATAGGATACTCCAGCAGCCACCGAGGGGTTCAGGAAGATGGACCCCAACACGCTGTGGGAATCTCTTGATCCTCGGAAATGGGATAAGCAGAGGAAATCCAAAACGTGTTATCCAACATGGCTGGGAAATCCTCGAACAAAACGGAGGCGAAGTAGTAGTTGGGAAAAGAAGCGAAGTAAATGCGGGATGTTTCAGGAAGCCATCCCCAGGGCCCTGGCGAAAGCCACATGTGTTTCTTCTTTTTCGTGGCATGAACCACGCGATGGGGTTAACAGCGGAGAGCTGACAAGAACCACAGAATTTGGTCATCTTGAAGCAAGACGGCTTGATCAAATGACAAGGAAACAAGTCTAACAAGTAAACATATTTACCGAATTTTGCATTTTTTCCTGTGGCGAAACGTGCTTTTTCTGAGGCAATGTCAAGCAATGAAATACATTATTTTTGACCTATCCATTGAAGATTGTTGTACGACAGTACACCCAGAATCCGCAATGCCCAATTAACATTGTCTCGGGCTCTGATATGGGAAAGGTAGCATGAGTATCACATGGATAGCGCGTATCATCTTTAGTCACGCCACTGAAGCTCTCAATTTGATGAACACCTATCATGAATCACTCACCACGACTTTATCTTGGAATACATGTGGTTATGGCCAAAAAAATAGCCTATACCGGCCTATACCTCCCAAAAATGGTTTGATGTGGTTAGATACTAAAAACAACAGTTCCCATGTGGGTCCACTGCTCATTTTTGCAGGGTCCAAGCCCTCTGGTCCACTCCCAGTGACGCTTCTGCAGCTCGCTTTGAAGCTGATAGATCCCTGCGCCCGCAAAACACAGCGCCAGTTCTGGGCTTGAGCCCACCTGTTGCGCTAGGGGCATCCCATAGTCCCTTCCCGGAAAAATATGATGGGGATATCACGATATGGGGATTTTTATATATGTTTATCGGATATCATCAATTTATGAGAAATAAATCAAAACTAATTAGAACAATAAACAACACAATAGTTTTACAGCCAATTATCGAGACCTCAACATGAATCAATCCAAAACTAAACCAGGACTGCGAGATGTTTTAAGGGGGCATTCGATATTGAGGGGAAGGACGTAAGGGCTTGATTTCCTGTAGGAGAGTGAACCACAGATTGAGGTATAGTAGATTAAGGGATACAAGGGGATATGGGACGAGATGTTATGGGACAATGGCGATACAATACTCCGATATTCATTGCAACTGAGAAGTGGTCAATTCAATATCTAATCCATTCATCCCATGTATCACTGGCTTGTATGGTAACTGGCTTATGTACCATGGTTATGAACCATGTTGATAATCAGTCATACCCAGTGATATGGCCAGTACGCCATTAAAAAAATCATCAATCCCATGGCTGGATTGGGATGAGGTGATACTGGGATTCATCTTCCAATGTGTTGCAACATATTCAAGTAGCATCAAAGATGAATGAAACCATCAACAGTGATACTTCAAGAAAAACCATGATGGTGGCTTTTCAGGGTGGACCAATACAACAGTTTTTGAAATTCCCACCTTCATGGCCCTAGATATACCCTGGAGTGCAGTTGTTTTCATAATAATTCCTGAGGGCATCACCGCGGTGATTTGGTGATTTCACCCATCTCCATGGACCCGCTTCTCAAGTGGAAGGTTTTCCCAGCGGAAAACCACTGAGGCCCAAACTGGAAGAATCTTTTTGGCCTTCCGCATATTGATGATGACCTCGGACTCGAAAGTAGGCCACTACTACAGCAGCAACACGTTTGCAAAATACACCACTTACATATCTGCGTGATTGTTTCCTCTATCCTCATCGTATTGTCCCACTTTTTGGCGACCTTTCTTCTTATTTCTGTGTTTCCAAATCAATGTTTCTTGAAATCCATAGTTGATAAAATATGAGAAAATCATAGAAAATCCCCAGGAATGCTGGTTGCATGCCCACCATTGTTGCAATGAGTGCAATTCCCATTTGCGCCTGTTCTCTTAGGACATACCAATTTTGCGTGCTTCACTCAAGGCACGCAACTCCAAGAAAATGTGAACGGACCAACAGATTCCAAGATTTCCACGCGTTGGATGGGAACATTCAGGGGTTGAAGCTATTTATCTACCCTCTGGTTGTTTAACATAGCTATGGAAGCCATGGCCCATAGAAACAGATAATTTTCCCAGCTATAAACCTCCTTTTGTAATTCATTTTCCATAGCTACTGGGATTTACAATAGATTTATAATGGATTTTCCCCAGTAAATAACCAGATGGTACTGAAAAACATTTGGGGTCCCCCCACAAGTTTGTCCAGGTCGACCAGTTACGAAGGGCCGGTCACAGTCATCGCGCGGCACCTTAAGGAAAACATGGCGGAATCCACAAGGGAGAACTCTACGGCGTAGATAAAAACATTACTATCTGGTTATCTAACATAGCCATGGAAAATGGATGAACATGGCCCATAGAAATAGATGATGTATGATGATTTACCTATTCCAACTGGTGATTTTCTGTAGCTACATTGAATAACCAGTGGGTATGGTGTGGATAGAAAGTAACATGATTCACTATAGTTTATTATTTCTATGATATAAACTGGATTTATGATCGAATCAAAACAAAAACTATACGATAATCCTAAACATAGAATAATACAGTAAGAATCCTATGAATCCTCTACTATTAATGTACATGTTGATCCATCATTATAGTGTACTAACTCTTATGACTATGTCGTAACTAACGATATGTTCTGAACCAAATCATATTGCAAGGATGTTAAAACATATCATCACTATATTCTAACTACGTCATAACTAGGCTATAAGGGTAATAGGTGTTGTGTATAGCTGTATCTGTTCTACATGATAATTGTTTCAGTCAATACATTGTGATCTTAACTTATTTATGTCGCAACACAACTATAGTTGTATTGTATCATGCTATAATGTCTTTTGTGAGTTCACTAAACCAAACAGCCTACTAGTTACGTAAATTTAATAATTTATATCCGATGCGTTAGAATTAAGGTTTCGGTTGGTCTGGTTTAGACGGATTGTAGCTGCTGGATTTACACAGACCAACCAATATATAATATACCTTGAAGGAATACTTTGTAATGATAATTGAAGTCCGTTAAGAAAAAACAGTTGTAGAGAGTATAAGGTTTACCAGCGTCGAGTCTGATTGGGCTTCATTCATGTGTGCATGTCAGTGGTCGAGTTGGGTCACTTTTCCCTGAGCTTTTGGAGCATTTCCTCAATGGCTTCAAAAGTTTAAGGGGGAATCCACAGGAAACCATGGTTTTTCCCATGAAATATGGGGGTTCCTGTAGATTTTCAGCTTCATAGCCGAGGTGCAGAGCCACCCGTCAGAGAGGTATTGGCGCCTGGAAAGCTGAAGCAACTCGACGAGGGAAAAAATCTGGGGTGACAAATGTATATAGCAAGCACCAAACACATGACTAAAAGTCAATTAGTATACTAAAACATACTAAACCACTGATGACTTTAGTGACTTTTCTTTCTTGTTGTTTCTTTTGATCATCATAGTATATTATACTAATGATATTAATACACAATTTGATACGCTTCGGACAAGAGCGGTGGAGACCAAGACCAAATTGCATCCTCCACATTTGCCACTTGGATCATCAATTCTCAATGCTGTCGATCTCATTCGCTGCCACCACAGGTGCACCACCAGTAGCTCCTAAGCAGCTTATCGGATAAGCACTGAGCCATGGTTCCAGCCGACATTTCGCCAGCATTTTGTTGAGCTTGTGGCCAATCTGAAGTCAGAGAAGGGTTCGAGGACAAAGCACTGGATCGCATTTCAGGAGCCCTGTGCCATCAGCGAAGCCACTGCTTCTGCCAAGCGCTGGAACATGTCCATCTGAGGAATTTAAAAAATTCACTAATTCAATCAGCAAGCAATATACTCATGCTTGCCTTTCCACCCCGTGTTGTGCGCAAATTAATCCCGATGTTGTCCATTCTCAGAAGTCTGTTTCGCATCGGAATAACCAATTCTGTGAAGAAGCTGGTGATGAAAGATTCCTCCAAAGGCATCTCCACTTAAAATCCATATATACATCGCTTCACCCAGATGCACCCAAACATTCTTGCCCTTTGATGTCTGTGAAGTTCCATGTTTCCAATTTCATGGGTTCACCCCCCATTTTCCCCACTTCTCACCCTCATTCTTGTTGGTATGTTCACTGAAGTACAACAGAAGTGTGCAACGTAACATGCAGTGTGTTCACCGATGTACAACAGAAGTGTGCAATGTAACATGAAGTGTGTTCACCGAAGGACAACAGAAGTGTGCAACGTAACATGAAGTTTGGTCACAGAAGTACAACAGAAGTGTACAACGTAACATGAAGTTTGGTCACCCAAGTGCAACAGAAGTGTGCAACGTAACATGAAGTGTGTTCACAGAAGTACAACAGAAGTGTACAACGTAACATGAAGTGTGTTCACCGATGTACAACAGAAATGTGCAACATAACATGAAGCGTGGTCACCCAAGAAAATCGATGATAACGTAGACACAGGACGTTACTACACCCCCCCCACCCCACGCCCCCCCACATATCACAACGCAAAAAAACGCAAAAACGCTGGGCCGGTTTTCGGGCCGTAAGCAAAAACATGCTCTTTTAGAATCACAGCTGCCCCATGTAGTGAACCCAGAACACAGCACATATGACCAGAGATGTACAACTGGAGGTTTATGCCATCAGGAGTGCTACTATCCAGGGCTTTAAGACCTCATTTTCCTCATTTCTCAATGGCCATATAGCTGGGTAAACCATTGCAATTCAACCTGAAAAATAAAAACAATAATTTTCGGATAGTGATAGAAAACCTTTGCTAATAAAGAATCATTTCTAGTGATGCCCAGTGACGTGGTCATTTACCTAGATATCGGGATCTCTGGGTCTGAACATGTTTTTTTTTTCACATTTATGCAACCAGTTCTAAGGCGGACAACAATGCTCCAAAAATTCTCTTTGGGGTACACCAAATATCCTAAATGGAGGTTTCCGAAAATGGGGGTACCTCCAAATCATCAACTTTCATGGGATTTTCCATGACAGAAACATTTATAAACCATCCAGCTATTGGGGTAATGTGGGTAAACAAATAATAAACCACCCATGACTGGGAATTGTAAACATACCACCTCTAAAAATGATGATGACTTGGGGATGGTGCAAATGGCATTGGGAATTACCCACATGACCCGGCCTGGTAAACGTTTACAGTTTGCTATTGAAAATTGCCCAGTTATAGTTGATTTACCTATTAAAAATGGTGATTTTCCATAGTTATGTTAACATAACTATAAAAAAACACAATTTTTCATGGGAAAAGTCACTATCAATGGCAATTTTCCATAGCAAACTGTAAACGTTTACCAGGCCGGGTACCTTGATGGAACCCCCAACTGCCAACCCCGGGGCCCAACGACTGGGGCCTTGCGGCAGCACCGCCACATCAGCCTTGGCACAGAGCTCCAGGGTGCGCAGAGCCTCGCGCAGGCTGCGCGGCTTGGCCACCAACATGGCCGTGCCTTTGCCCAACCTGCAGCAGGGGCTTGATACTAAGGGGATAATAAGGGGATGTACATTTTTCTGGATCTATTGTTTTGAATGTGTGTGTATATATACATATCTATATATATACATTATATATATATATATATATGTGTATTAATAGGATGGAAATGGGATATTTGGAAATTACATCATGGGATATTGGTGGGATACTAATGGGATATTAGTGGGATTGGGGACAACATGGCGACATGGACCGACCATACGGGCAACTGGTCTTGCCATGGTAGATCACCAATTTGGGGTCGATGGTCTTGAGACCCTGATGATATTCAAAGGTTGTGCCTCGTAGAGTTCTTCAACTTGCGAACTTGCGATATCTAGCCATGCCGGTGAAGGTGGGATTTTTCTTTTTTTTTTTTAAAAGAAAAAACAGTCTCTAAAAGAGGGCCAGAATTTCTGTGTGAACGAAATGGGGTGAAACCGTGCAGAAACATTTTTCGAACGGCACCACGCTTTTGGCCAGTTTGGATATACAGCCAGTAAACAAACACACACTTCATCCCGCCTGTGGTGCCTGGAACCTGAATTCACATCCCATCAAGATCATTAGGCGCACAAGGGCCTCTTTGAACCGCAATATGATCAGAATTTCTGAATTGACTACCGACCACTAATCACCCTGCCTTCAACTAACATATATAGACCTTGCCACAAATCGGGGGTAGAAGGCTAATTGCTACCCCCAATATGGAAACGACGGGTAACGACGGGGTATGTAATATTAGCTGAATGGGATTGATAATTCTTGTTCAGGTCCCAGCAGTGTTCAAAACCCAGTCATTTCATAAAATACTGGCTGGTTGAGAACGGGATTCCCAGTTCATGGATGATGATAATCCAATATGTCTAAGATTATGCCTATATAAATGATATATACATATATACACATTCATGAAATTAACCATATACAATATCCACTATAGAATATCATATATAAATGTAACAATAATATCATACACATAGACAATATATTGCAAATATGGTAACATATAGTGTATATAATTTAAACCAGTGCAAATAAAACAAAGTAAATATAGTGTAGCATATAGCATATAGTGTATATAAAATATACAATATTTTTTATGAAATATAGTATATAGAATATATAGAATGTAGTATAGTACAGGATCGTATAGTAATAGTTATAGTGATAGAAATAGTATTTGTAATTGTACTAGTAGTAATAGTAGTGGTAGTAGTAGAAGTAGTAGAAGTAGAAGTAGAAGTAGAAGTAGTAGTAGTAGTAGTAGCAGCAGCAGCAGCAGTAGTAGTGGTAGTGATGGTAATAGTAATGGCAATGGGAATGGTAATAATAATAGTACTAGTAATAGAAAAAGTAATACTAATAGTATTAATATTAGTATTAGTATAGATGTGCACAATATAAATTCAATATAGCGTGCACAATAAAGTATACATATATATACATATATATATATACATATGATATGTATACATATGATATATATATATATAGATAGATATAGGTTAGGCTACTTCCTCCAATAAAACATCAACAACCATGACCCACCTGGAGCCCCTGAGCTTCACGTTGCTGCTCACATTCTCCGCACCTCCGCGGTGCTGAACCCATCGCGGTCTCGGATGAAAAGCCCAGGACTTTGCGATGTGAAAAACCCAGGAGTGCCTTCTGGTAAACTAAAAAAAAACCACTGAAAATGAGCCATGTATAGTTGATTTACCTGGTAAACATGGTGATTTGCCACTTCGCTATGTTAAATTACCGGAACCGTTACCAGGATTCCATAATGGGATTTAACCATCAACAATGGAGATTAAACTATAATATTAATAGGGATAATCGGGATCAATCATCAACAATGGGAGTAAACATGGGATCAATATGATTCATGGTCATCCATCCCATGCCATGGGAATCCGAACGTAATGGGTATACTGTAAGCATCCCCCAAGGACTGGCTTAATCCAATCCAACTAACTTGACCCTGGCACATATGAGCCATGGTCAAAACGTCAAAGTTAAAACCATTCTTTGTATAAAAATGGGATACCTGATTCCATCCATTGGTTTATCATGGTTTATCAAAATATTCCGTATTAAAATGGCCATGTGGTGGTACATTCCATTTTCCGAGACGCCCATCAAGAAATGGGATAGTCATCCAAGTCATCCCCCCATTTGAAATCTACAATGATGGTAAAATGAAGCATTCCTGCCATTTATGGTGGTAACAAATGGCAAAACACAAACATTCCAACTGGGACGGAGATTTGATACGACCAAATTGTAGAATAATAAGTCAAAGCTTGTAATGGCAAACTTTTGTCCACTGTTGCTTGAAGTTGGATGGCAAACTGTAGAGGTAGAGTACTTTTTCAAGATCAGTGCCAGTGAGAACGGATACCCTGGAAAACCTCTGATTTGAAGACCTTGAAGTTGAATGAAATGGCGGGACTCCATCATTAACGATGCCTAATCCTATGTATGTCTGCAAATTTGTCGGTATAATTCTTGATACACATGGTATGTACATATATATATATACACACATATTACTTATTGAATGTACACAGGGCTATGGGGCTGTTCGCCTTGGTACCCTCCTCTTCACACCAAGATAGCTGTTATGTCTGGATTTTCATTCCCATCATTTGGTATAGCACGTCTTCAACCGGGTTTTCTCGGATATGTCGCCTCTTGGTTTTGGTTGAATATGTTGAATCACCTTATTTTCCCAGTTACCCTCTGGTTATTTAACATAGCCATGGAAAATGGCCCATAGAAATAGATGGTTTACCTATTAAACATGGTGATTTTCCATGGCAAACTGTTAGTCATAACCAGAGGGTATGCGCATGACTTTTGGATACATCAACGAGTTTATGTTGCTCCTTAAATCCTGATCGTTTGTGTTTTTTTAAAACCGTCCACTTTCTGCAGGAGATATCATCATTTTTCTTTGGCAACTCATTCCCATCTCGAAAAATATGAGTTTGTCAATGGGAAGGATTATCCCATATATGAAATGGAACATAAAAAATGTTTGAAACCACCAACCAGTTATCTAATCCCCAATTTTAGTTGTATCATCGCATCATTGTCATGTATGCTCGCTGGTTCGCTCCCCCAAACAATCTCCTTTTCTCTTGCTCTAGACTACACATACCCTCTGGCTAACAACATAGCTATTGAAAATGGCTATTTATAGTGGATTTACCCATAAAAAATGGTGATTTTCCTCAGTTATGTTAGTTTACCAGAGGGTACATACTTTACAGTTGCATATACATTTACATTCAGGAAGACTGACAAACGGAAAATCTGGGTTCAAAAGCCTGGGAAAACATGGGGAAAGCAAACAGCCTTCCAAACTAAAATTATGTTTCCATTGACACTTACTTTACATCTACCATTTACATCTACATTAATCACTGCATACAGACATGTGTATATTCCTACTTAAAAAACAAACACACTAAAAGTTACCAGAGCATTGGACGATTCCCTGCAAGGGATGGTGATCAAGGTCCACTTGGCAGTGCATAAGAAAAAGGCGTCCCTCTCGGATGGGATGCCAAAGAAATGCCACAGCTTCAAAGGCCACATTAAAAAAAAGGTGAACCTTTCAATAAATTTGCCATATGTGTTTACTAGTTTACCACAAATAAAAACAGCCATAAGATGCCATAAGCCATTGTTATCCATTGTTATCCACTGTTTCGCCCACATTTCCATGGAACAAATCAACAAATGTCCATGGAACAACGGCGCCTACGAGCTTCTTCAGCTCATCGGGCAGCTTCTTCTGGGCTTCTGTCAGCTCGACCTGCTGACGCAAATCATATCTATCTGAATATCTATCTAAATATCTAGTTTAATCTACATTTCATCTACATTTTTCATCTATATGCAGATTCCAACTACCGAAAGTTATCAAATCTATCCATCTATACATGTCATGTCCGAATGGATGTAGATAAACTACATTAAGCTACATTAAACTACATTAAACTACATGAAACTATATATATAATATGTATGTATGTGTATATATATATATGTCGAATAAATGGAAATATCATGCGGCAAATATTTGAAGTACAGTTGTATGGAGTCACCAACCCACCAAATTGATGCATAGGACTTAGCCTCTATAGATCTCTATGGGCGATTGGAAATCCCTCCCCATTTTCGGGACCCGGATCATTTTGAAGCACCGGATAAGGCTCATTTTGAAACACAGAGGATAAGGATCATTTCGAAACACAAAAGCCCCGGATAAGGATCATTTTGAAACACATCCAAGATACTGCTGTTTAAGACATCTGGAAGGCATA
>Ga0126342_10001483_pt1 | contig 33202 bp, 24 predicted proteins | sample Cyp1metagenome_FD_92528 | JGI IMG/M metagenome (GOLD analysis project Ga0126342, IMG submission 92528) | Coral microbial communities from Lord Howe Island, Old Settlement Bay, Australia - Cyphastrea 1 metagenome | ecosystem: Host-associated > Invertebrates > Cnidaria > Coral ...
ACCTGAACAAACCTGACCCAAAACAAATAGAACAACAAAAGAAAACGGATGAAGAACTGAAACGAATAAAACACCAAGAAACCATAGACTACCTTAACGCAACATTCCCCTCATATCCAGATGCTTAAAACACAACAACCTAAACAAATCCTACCCTTATTCAAACCCAAAGTCCCAGAAAAGTTAGGGACAAAAAATCCCCAGAACATACAACACAAAAAACATCAAAGGAAAGGAAGAAATGTTGAAAAAAAACCTAGAAACCATAACAAGCAAAACACCCTCAACAAAACCTACCCTCATTGAAACCAAACATTATTACAACAACCTCAACAAAACATTTAGCAAGATAATCAAAAAGAAACAATCAAACATTTCAGATTACAAGATTGAACAAAAACATAACAGCCTCCCACCTGACCTACAACCTGTCTTGTCCTAGCTTCCCCCTTCTACCATTTTTTCTGGGGTATATATATATATGTATATGTGTATATCAATGTATATCATACATATTTGATTGTATATGAATACAATCAATCGATGTTATATTTTACACATATTCTACAATAATATTATTATATACACATATCGTACAATTACAACGGCTTAATGGTTTCTGATGGTTTCTGCTTGGATTTTGTTGCGCAGTGGACGTAACTTCATCTTCGTAGTGGAAATCTAACACAGGTCCATCCGTGCTGTCAATCCGACCTTGATGAGAACCGGAACCGCTGTGGGTTTGTCTCAAAATTTAAGGGAGCAAAAAAACACATCTTATGGTGTTTCATTATCTTCCCTATTCAAAATCTGGCCATAGCTGGGGTAGCCCAATTTCCAGACACGCCCATGTGTGATGAGAAAATATTGCAGAACGATCGATCACGGTGAAGTTGACTTCACAGCTGGCATCAGCGGCAGGGGACCGTGCCTCTCATGGCACTAGAAAACCAAAACACCGGTCTGGAAATTAACCTGTTTAAGGGTATAAGGAAGAGATTGGTCAAACACATAAAATAAAACCGGGACTTTTTGCTAGCAACATTGGACTGTTGGATCAGGTTGGCAAGGAACAGGTTTTATGTGGTTTTATTTATCATTCCAAAAAAGCAGGCAGAACCCATTTTGGAATCCCTGAAGCTCACATTCCGAAGTAATTTACAGGACAACACCTTTGAGACGCTACCGCGAGAGAAGCTGCTTGTTACGGTGGGTCTTATTAGCAGTTTATCAGTCAGAACTTAGATCAACATAGATCAACTACTTCTGTGCTAAATACTCCGCCGTGTGGTTGCTTGATATCTAGATACTTAAATGGTTTCATTGTGATTCCTCTATATTTCTTTGCTTAAATCCTCATTGCTGATGATCAAATTCAATGGGATTATGGCTTAATAGGGCCGTTGCAACCACATGAAAAACACTGGCAGAGTAAGAATAAAATCCAATGTTTGAATACACCTACATAAATCATGACATGTATTTTGCATTTTTTTAGGCATTACTTAAGATCCCCCAGCTGGACCCATGTCCAGCCCCAAACCTTTAAATCTTTAGTTCGTTCCACGGACAGTTCTGGTCACCCCTCCTGGCAGTTTCCACGGCATTGCCAGCGCCACAGCTGCATGCGCCACCGAAGCCCGCGACGAGGGGCTGGGACCTGCAGATTTTGGTGTTCCAGTTTTCAGCGGTCTAGCCATCAACAAACTGAGATGTTTGGTGCTAAAAAGAGGTGAAAGTGGTTGAATCAAATACCCATGGTGCAAATTTTGGTTGGAGCGTTAAGAAATCAGATTTCACCTCATATACTGACCTCGACTACCACCAAGTTAGCCACATCGAAGGTCCTTTGGGACTCAAATTTGACCACCCCCAGTTTGTAAAGCAACCCCCAAAAAGATACAGTAGAATGAAACTCCAATCCTTTTTTGGTGCTAAAATTGAACTTCTGCATCTTTTGGGCGTTGCTATAGTGATAATTCATGAAGTCAGGGTTCAAATGAGTCACGGGCATTTTCTGGGCATTGAAACTATCGAAATAAACCACATATGGTTCAAGAAAGGGAAAAACGCAGCGCGAATCACTGGAGACAATTTTGCCAAATGGAGATTTATAGATATTTACAGCTGGAAAAATCATCGGACTATAACTCTTGCTTTTCTCCACGTTTTCTCGGCCACTGCAGGCTACCTCCTTCTCTGCCACCGTGGCACTGTGAGCCCATCGCGGTGATTGCGTCAACAGCCGCACCATCGGTCGCGGAGTGGGCTGTGGCGTCCGCGCGTGGCAGCGCAGCAGCGGGCCGCAGGGAGCCTGATTGGTTCGAGGGACAATTTGCTGGAAACCCACATTTTTCATAGCAAAATCATGGGAAATTCATGGCTTTTCTGTAGATGTTCACCTAGACCAATTCAGTGGTGTCAAATTAGGGAAGAATAAAGTCCTACCTTCTGAGGCAGTATTTAGGGTATGATTTTGGGTGCCAAGTACCTTCTCAGAAAGGCTTTGGACCCATAAGGAGTCTATTTATACTTATCCTGGAGAAAATAAACTCCGGAAATTCAGAGAAAAGACTCACATGAAAATAGTTTTTAACATTCATGTATTATCTACTTCAGAATGACTGTAGATCTATTGGGATCTCTATCGGCTAGAGAGTTAAATGAATTTGGATCAACTTGATAACCATTAACCATCCCATTTTTAGGGCAAATATACTAACATGCAATCATAGCCAAAAATGCTCACGGACAATTAAGCTGCAAACTCAACCAGCTTGCCTTGGATAACCCTTGGGCCCTTGGGACCCCAAGCCGCCTGAGCTAAGACCGCTTGACTTGACGTCCAGGCGGGACGCAAAATGGGGACAGCTGTTGTCCCAGCTGGCGCCGCTGGCGCCTGGATGTTGGCGAGTGGTTGGATTGATTTTGTTGGCTAAGTGTTCTGTTGTTTTTTGGCTATAAAAGGGAGTATCTCCCACAAACTATTGCCTTATATTATATGGTACAGTACCTCCATTTTGGGGTCCTGAACTTTCCAGTGATGTGTTTTTTGCTGATGTGAAAAACCTATATAACTCGAACAACTCTTGGGTTTGTGGTATATCGAACTAGTTACAGTTATGGGCCTATGGGGGTTATAAACAAACTTATAATCGGTGGCACCACATTGTGATATTAAATCTAGATTCCTCTGAAAAGATCTGAAAAGAGGGTAATTGCGAAAGTCCAATGATCTATCAGAATCGATCATCATTTTCCCCGTCCAACCTGCAATCTTGGGCTATACAAAACCACCTGGACCTGCCTTGGAAAATCCACCAGGAATGGGCCATGGCTGACAGATTCCCACCTCCAAGGTTGACCGGAAGTCACAGCGCGGCGACAGCAGCGCGGCCGCCGCGCCGGCGCCGACGCCCAATGCCACGCTGTAGCGTTGCGTCATGATGCGGGGACGCTGGGCTGGAGGCTCCAAGCTGCTGATGGTTTTGCACAACTTGGAGTCATCTTTGCTGGGCTTCCTGGGAAGATCTGGATGTGCCTTCTTGAAAACGGATAATTGGGGATACCTATTGCAAAGATGGAAGAATGATAAATAAAATAGATTAAGAGGGTAGGTTCCAAGCGGGAAAGCTCCATACACAAACAAATCAACAGAAAATTTGGGAAGATCTGGGAAGGTGAGACAGTGAGTTTCTTGAGGAAAATGGAGGAGGGTTGCACACTGTCTGGAAATTTGAGGATGACTTGACAAGAATGGTTTTCAGGGTTGCAATGCTTTCGAAGTAAATAAGTCCAATCGTCTGCAGCAAAATATAAAAACATCGGCATAGCAAGTAGCTCTGGATGGCGGTGTGAATCAGTGCCATCCAGCAGCCACCTCTTTGGTGGGAAAGCAGAATGCCATTGCAGCATCACACGTTTCACCCTTCTAAAATTGACACCCTCCCTGCTAAACAAATTGATTGTGCTTTTCTTCATCCTTTTCCCATATGCTCCATGTATGGTATATCTTAAGGGATTTTTACCTACATTTGGGATATTTTGCGGGTAGCTGTGTGTAAATATTCCAGCACCATGGAGCATATGGGTTCCTTAACATTACCCCGTTCGCTTGCTACGTTCGTTTATACGTCCAAAAGCTAGGGTTTATGATATGCATGATGATACATTAATAATATATATATATATACTAGTTAAGGATGTTAAGTGGGTTACAGTACAAACCAACGATCCTTCAGTCGTGGCACATGGCACTCCTTCGCAGCCTCTCCGACAGATGTGCCCCCACCACGCAGTGTGCTCTGGCCTTCAACGGCGGCTCCGCGGCGGTTTCCGGCGCCGCTCCGGAAACTGCGGAACTTTGGGCCTCAGCTGGGGATGACAAGGGCAGAAAAATGCATGGATTTCATGGAAAAAAATGAAGGTTTCTGACAGTTTCACCAACAAGCCCTTGGTAGATGAATGATTTCAAACCATGAAAAAGCGAGGAAAAATCGTCAAACAGGGGAGCTTGACCATGTAATTTTGGAGAATTGATGGTTGAAGCATCAACAACTACTCTTTCATGAAACCTATCGATTGGGGGATCCAAACCATGCACAACCAATAATTAGAGGTTTTTGAGGCAATTGATATCAAGTGATCAATCATACATATTCCAACTGTTGTTGGTGAAATCCCGGATGAAATAGCAATGTGTCATGGTTAAACCAATCCTCCAATATGATCCATTTTGATATTCCATGTTTCTTGGTTTTTCCGTGAACATTTTACCCATGGATTTCTTGATGAACACTCCATATTTTTCCCAAAAAAACAAAAACAATCACATTTGTGGATAAAATGTGGATGAAATCCCCAATTTTGAAAGTATGAAATGCCATGAAATGCCATGAAATGCCCCCAAACCTCCCCAACTCCCAAGCTCCTCTCCCAAGGCACCGCCAGGTGTCTTCGCAGCTCCCTATGTCCCCAGGGATCGATCTCTGCGTCCGGCGGCGCGTGGCGCTTCTCCTGGCTCCAAACGGCTGCGTCCTCTGCGCTGGCCAGCTCCGTGCCGAAGACCTGCGGCGTTTCACGGGGCTTTGCCCATGGGATCCCATGGGATTTTGAAGGGAAAACCATGGAAAAACCCGGGAAAACCATTGATTTTTCTACATATCAGGGTTTCCTGCATTTGTTTCCATCCAATTCGAAGAAAACATGTGAAACCAAGGAACTTGGGGATTCCATTTAACATGCTCTTAAGATGAGTCTAATCATCACATAAGGTGGATGGAACTTGTCTACAACGACAGAAATTTCCAGAATTTCACACTTGAAACATCTTGAAACTGGTGAGTTCAGACTTGGCGAATATGTCAATGGATTGGTTTAAGGGAACATCTTAACCAGAAACAATCGATTTTACTATGAAAAATGTAAGGTTTCCTGTAAATTTTCCCTGAAAGCAATCCATTGAAATATGGGATAACATCTCCCGGCTTAATTTTTTTGTATATTTTGATATCGCTTACCTTTAGATATGATATGTATAAAAGCGTTCCAAGAAATACGTTTTATTGAACAAAATGTGTTCATGATTTGCATATAAACAAAGCCATACATAGCGACCCCCCAATGTGGTCACATTCAATCCCAAAACTGTGATGAGTTGAACCTGTTCTATACTTCTTGGTGTTACCTATTATATCATATGTATATATGCAAACATATATATATATAAATATGCATACAATATGTATACACAAATGAATATATATATATATGATGTAAAAATATACATGATAAATATTTGCATTATATATGTGTGTGTGTGAGTGCTATATATATAGTGTATTCATATGTATGCATTTATCAGTATATATATAATAGATATCCTAACCATGTATACACATCATTTACGTTAACGGAAGGCCAGTGAGCTCGTCTCGGCTCGTTTCATTTTTTTTCCACCCGCGCACCTTCCGGTGGCGAAGCAGCCAGTCGAAGTGGCCGAGCCAACCAATCTGCAGCAATGGACAGCGATTTAAAAAAAAAACTACCCACTTAGGAACTAAGGTAAACATTAATTAGAAGCCACTTCTTGGACCAGGTTGACTAACCACTATACCAAGTGAAATGATCCTGCAGGTAATCATCGAACCTTGAAACATGGGAAAACTTGGAGGTTTTGAATGGGAAAAACATAGCCCAATTATCTAGAAACTGAAATTTCCCCTCTGGTAATCTAACACTTTGTTATGGAAATCACAATTTTTGCTAGCTAAAATTGGGCTGTCTATCCCACAGCTATGTGAAAATTACCGGAGGCTAGATATTTAAGGGGCATTCATGTTTACAGGGATTCTACTTTACATATCCCATACAATATCTCGACTGTTCGAAGGGATGATTGGAAACAAATTATCATAAATCAACCTTTCAAATGGCATTCCCATCGAATATCCTTATAAAATGATAGGTCTTATATCCTCATGATATTCCCATCATATCCCAATAAAATCCAATGAAGTCTCCATGTTTCTTGGTTAAATCACCATGTTCCTCCGGTTTTCCCATGGATTTCCCATGGCCATAACCCGGCCACCGGGCCTGCTCCGAGTACACCACGAAGGCCCTGCGCCAGTTCCAGACGCGCCAAGCACGTTGGATCCGCGCCGCCGCGTGGTGCGCCCAAGGCCGCTGGGGACCTGCGGGCCCACTGCAGAAATGTCATGCCTTAACCATAAACTTAAGTTTTTTAATTCATCTTGAATCGTTAGGAAATTTAACCAGCACTTGTTGTTAAGTTCATTTTAACTTAACCAGGTTTATAACTTATTGTATAATCATTTAGTGACTTGTACATGGATTCTTTATAACTTGTAAGTATGATTTTGGCTGCTAACCCCAGCTACTAAGTGAGGTGATCCTTCCAAGTATACCATTAATGGTTAATAAGGGCAATGAATAATGTTTTTGTTGTTAATCATCGTTAGTGATGGTTAGTAATGGTTAATATTGGCCAATCAAACATGGAAATTATTTGGTAATTCGTACATGCATTACATAATTCTAACTTAAAACTGTACTATGACTATTTTCTGACCCCAATTTATGGTTAATGAGGGTTAAATAGTAAGCTTAAGAATGGTTCATGATGGTGAATATTAATAATGCAAAGTGTTAACCGTTAAACATGCATAACCTTGTACTAAAGATATACCCATTGGTTGTAGCTTCATATATTTATACAACCCTCCAATCAAATGATGGAATTAACACCAACTGCTGGGTTAGAAGCTATACAATAAACCTATAACGATACTAACCAGAGAATCACTATGAAATACTAAATAACAAATGGTTTTTGATAGTAAGTAATATGAGCTATAAGCCACTTACTAATCTGATTTGAGTACCATGGAACCATCAGCCACAGGTGGGTTGCAAGTAACCACACGTATCCCTATTTTTGATACGTAGGACGTAGGTGTAAGGCCAGTTTTTGGACACCAAAATTATCTCCAGAGAAATTTGTCAGTTTAAGACGAAATGCCAGGGCTCCCGAACATGTTTCTTTACATCAATTACTGGAATCATTCGAGAGTTATCCCGTGACAAAGGATGGAACAAAGAATCAGACAATCGAGTGGTTTAATAGGAAATTCTACAGGAAAATCTGGTTTTGACTTTTGACCCATCAATGTACGCGGGTTTCCTGCCGATTTTCCCTTAAACCACGGAATCAAACGTAGGAGAGCGTCAGAAACACCGTGTGGAAGAGCTCAACACTCTGTTTCTTTGTGGCTGTGCTACTTGGTCGTTCACCCCAATCGCAAATGGGTTAGTTCACCCCAGTTCAGTAGGGTAAGTAGGGGCAATGTCCAGTTGTAACTGCGGCCAAGGCGAATCTCCAGTCTAAGGACACAGGCAGTAGATCCCTGGGGTACCCTGTCACTGATTTCCAGTGCTATTGCAACAGCTGGTTACTGCTCAAACAACGCACTCCGTTGTGCTAGTGGGCAACGTCCGAGTGCTTTGTTGGGAGTGCATCCCAATGGCAGGCTGTTTTCCCATATGTAATGGAGTATATCGATGTATATGACGCATATAAATGGAAGATAATATGGTTATTATTGCCATATTGCCCACTTGCTAACTCATCGGGACCCACATCCAAGCGCCAAATCAAACAAGCATCTGAACTTCTCGATTGCTCTCAGACTGTTGCACCTGTCATCAAATCAAGCACTCAATGGACACCGGCTGATGGCTGTTTTGTTTCCCAGGACAAAGGAACGAGTCAATGTACAACCCCAAGCTATGTAAAAGAAACATCCAAGTCGCTCTTTGTTTCCAACCCTGTCAGAAATCTGCCCCCTGAAAAAGGCTTAACCGCCATGGATGCCATGGGGGAACGGCTGGATAGCTTCCACTGCCATGACCCTGTCGGTATGGTCAAGAGTGGTGGGCAGTGGTAGTACATCCAAATATTGGAAGGATATCGAACGTATGTTCCAGAATAACAACCAATTACCAAGCGTTGCAAACCAGTTGCCAACGTGAGTGGGTCATTTGGATTGAGTGTTGTGATACCTGTACCTGGTACAGCTCACAGGACTCCGTATGCAGTTTGAAAACCAAGCTTCACTGGTTAAAACCTGTGCAGCTTTAATCCATTGTATTTGTTGACTATTGGTGATGTAAAACAAAGCTTATCTTTACGTATGTAAAAACAACATTGAAGATTTGTAGGTATTGGTGATAGGTTACACTTTGATACTGAGACTTCTTCATGTCAAATCATGTTGAATTCCCATGAACATCTCCATTGAATCCCATGAAATGTGAGAAATGTTGCCCGGCGCTCCCCAACGGCCCCAACCCTTCAGCCGAAACCTCCGCTCCGCTCCAGGTCCACAGGGTCCACAGGGTCCACGCCGTCGCCGTTGTTTTCGCCAGTGGCGTTGCAGGATCTGCGCAGCGGCGGTTTCTACGGCCTCCCGGCAGCCTGCGGAGCGGCCACCAAGAACTTCTATACAGAGCAGCTATGATTGAAATTGAGGGGATATCTTAGCCATGTTTTATGAAGGATAAACACTATGCACTCAAGAACTGCCAATATGTTTCATATAATTTCCGTGTTTGAACTTGGAGTTTATAATAAAACACTTAGACGATAAAGAAAATATATACGCATGCACACTAATTGCAGAATAACATCATCTACTGTACAACCCCAAGAAAATGCGACAAAATGCGACAAGACATGCCCTGCCGCCAGATTATTGGTTATATAATTATTATTTTTGGGTCAAGCCATACTCGCAACTGCTCAGCATCGCGTCGCCTATAAATTCTATTGGCGGAGCTGCAGTGCTACGCTGATCCTTGGAGATGAACATAGCAGGGGGATACAGCTGAACTATGCTAAACTAATATACCCTTTGGAAATCAAACATGGCTGTGTGTATATATATATAGCTGGGAAATCTCCTATGAGGGTTTTAACGGAAAACCAAAATAAAATATCAACAAATGGTGGAGTTTGCTGTTGCATGTGTTTGATTACCGGATGGTAGTCTTGGAGATTGGCAGCAACGAACGCTGATCAAAGTTTCCCTTGGCGCCGGCTCTCGGCAGGCGTTGGAAAAGCGCCCTGCTCCACGTAGATGCGGCTTCCTCAAGTGGCGCTTGGTCAAATGGCGCAACACATAGCTGGTGTTGGATGTTATATAACGTGGTCTAGCTCTGGATGTTGATACCCCGAAATATGATAATATCATGGTTTCGACCCATCCCCATCTGGTAAACCCAACGCCATAAACCTCCACTTGGGGATGTGTTTTTTTTTCTATTTTTATACCACCTGTTTGGACCTATTTCCGGTGGAATTGCGGATGGCTCGTTATTGGGTTTACCACCTCAATTGCCGGCATTAGATCTCGTAATTTTGGGGTCCCTTCTTGGTGATGTTTACATGGGGGAAAGGGATTAGACTCCAATGAGTTCTGTCCAAAAAAAGGGGATAAATACGAGTTTGAAGCCAACAATATATAACCAACAAAATTGGTATGGACATGTATTCCACCAACTACAACGATGTGGAATGGACAATTTATCTGCAAACATGGCATACAAATGACACTATGAACCTGACAGATCGTCATCTCCTCCCGACGCTTCGTGGGGTTGAGATTCCACCAATGCATGGATATTCATGTTGGCCAATGCTCAAAAAATACCAAATAATAAGATCATTTAATTAGCTGTAACATGCACACATCTAACATTGCAAAAAGTGTACCCAAATACAAGTGTAAGAGTCTCGATTTGATGATATGGTTTAAGCTGACGCTTATATTATATTGTTTATGCCGGCATTTGGGTTGGCTATAGGCCCCCACATCCTTCTCGCCCAAGCTGCGTAAGAGTCTCGAGTTGCATTCGCCGGATGCTCTGCATTTGCGCCTTCCTGGTACTGACTAGGCTTCTGCAAAGATCACTCTTGCAAGGTGAAGAAACATCTGAAAACAAACAACCGGAAAAACAATGGATAGGATTTAACGGGAGAAACCAATAGAAAAAACAAGCTAAAACCACCAACCAAATCACCAATGTTTTTTGGATATATCGGTAGCCGTCTTTTTGATCTTGTCAGTAGCACATTTCAACAGCTGGATCTCATTGGTGCTGGACAAATCTCATATATCGCTAGTCCATGGATCGGATCATAAAGGTCCACTGAAACCCGAGGATATCGCACCATTACATGATATTACTGTAATTGGCGCGGCTATTGGCTGTGTCCACCAGTGCAACAAAATGTTCATCTTCCATCTTTTTTGTGGGGATATCTTCCAAGAATCCATGGCTTAATGAAAAACCTCCAGATTTATCTCGATGATGAAATCCTCCATTAAGTTCGGGGATTTCTGCGTCCATCTTCAACCTCAAAGCCAGGAATTGAATCTCCCAGTGTCACGGGTCCAGATTTCACGACTAGCCATTATGTTTACAGCTGATTTTCCATTATGTTCCCATGGTAGAAATTGCACTAAGTTACTATATAAATTTGAACGGATTTCAAAAATTGTCCCACCTGCTTCATTTAAAGAGGATTTCCATGGATTTCCCAGCTTGCCATTGCAAAGACATCACAGTTTCAGTTCCTTTCTCTCGGTGCATCCAAAGGACAAAACCTCTACCTCTCTGCTATTGCTTCCAGCAGCAGCCCTGGCAACACACTGACACACTCGCCATGCCCTTTGCAAACCTTTGCAAGACCATTCCCAGACAGAAGCCAACTGATTTTTCAATATTAGAGATGGACTTGGACTAGCGGTTTACATATATTTACCATCTTTATGGACATCTAACTGTAACGATTTAATTACAATCTTTGAGTATCTTTGACCACTGTCCACCCTGGCACCTGGATCCCCTTAGCTGCGATCTGCCCTCGGAGATTTTGCAAAGCTTCAGCAGGAATTTGTTAGGTCAACGGCAGTTCAGTTCTATGCCAGTTTAACTAAGGCTTATGTCTTTTCTGGTTGGTGGTTGACCTACCCCTCTGAAAAATATGAAAGTCAGTTGGGATCATCATTCCCAATATATGGAAAACATGTTCGAAACCACCAACCAGTTTTGGTAGGTATAGGTTTTAATTGATGGCGGTCATAAACCAATTTATTTAGTCGGGATTGGCTAATTGCATGTAATTGCCCCAAAAACTTGAATAATGGTCAAATAATTGGGATAATGGATTATAACGGTGCATAGTGGCAACACTTAGGATTTATATATATATATATATATATATATTATGTATGTGTAAGCATGATATACCGGCAATATGTATATATATATATATATACATAATTAATAATGGACTTCAAATTCGCAATGTCATTCCATTATACTATATATACATGGACGATGTTAACCATTGATATACTGTACAGGGTAGTATAACTAAAAAGATCCAACATCTTCCGGGTGGTTGAACACTGCTCAATTGTGTATATATATATATTACATGAAAGGAACACTGAATAAGTAGTGGTCAATTTTTAATTACCATAGTCATGCGATTTGGAGGCAGCCAGGGGTGTGCTTGCCAAACAAAACTTTATGCCTGTCTTCCTGAAGCGTTGTGCGCTTGCCCAATCTCCGTATCAATTGATGTGTTGTCATTGATCCATGTATTTGTTGAAATGTGTGCGAAATGCCGTCCCAATATCATACTACCCAATGATCTTTGGGACCAAGTGAATCAACAGGAACCCAGCTTTCTGGGTGGACGTTCATCTGCTACACCGATCCAACTGGATTAACCAATGCCACAAGAACTGCAAGGATCCCCCATCCGAGTTACACCGGGCAAGGAAGGAGACGTGCTCCTGTTTTTTTTCATGTTTTTTTTCTGAATTTGTAGGGATTCGGGGGGCTGAACGATAATATCAATCTAATATCAGTATACTTATAAAGGTAAGTGATTCAGCACTGTTTCAGCGGGATTCTATGAACTTCTATCTTTTTGAGGATTGCTATATATATATATATTATGTGTATATATATATTTGCAATGTCGCCAACTGACAGCCAATAACCTGGTTAACCCATGTAAACCCAATGCCATAAACAATCCCCAAAATCACCATTTTGATATATGTTTATGGGATTTTATTGGTGGGATTCCAACCATCCAAAAACGCTTGCTTCATTGTTGTCCTTGTGACGCGAACCGCCGGTGCCACGCCAGTCTGTTGCGGAGGACACCGCGGAGGATTCATTGGATCGCTTGGCAAAATGCCAACATCCATTGAGATGTAGGAAATCTTCAACCTTAATGTAGTATTATTAGACCAAATACAAGATCCATATAATGTAGGATCTCTAATAAGATCTTCAGTAGCATTTGGATTTTGTTTTTTGGTGATTATTTACCATAAAGAATGATGGGGTTTAATGGCACTGAACAAAATCAAAACGCCTCATTATTTGGATGGTCACACTTCAGCGGGAAAAAGGGGGGAGATACACTGCTGAAATCCAACATGGAACCTCAAAAACTATTTTAAATTTAAACAATGGAGTGTGGAAGATCTTTTCCCATGATTTCCCACTTGATTTTCCCATGATTTCCTGATTGATATGGCAAGATATGGCCATTTTTGGGTGTCCCAAAAGTCACCACCTGCTGTGGCCTGGGATTCTCGGGATTCTCGGGATTCTCGGCCACGGCTGAGTAAACCACCCTGCCTTACGACCAAGCCGCAGGGCCGCAGGTCATGGAAAACCCATGGTGTTACTCTCTGGTAATGACTCGTAATGACTGTTACAGTTTGCGAAGTTGAAAACGGCCCATGGAAATAGTTGATTTACCGAACTTAAAGATGGTGAATTTCCATAGCTATCTTAGTTTACCAGAGGGTATATGGATTTATATGGAGGTTTCCTAAATCATTTTGGGGCCATCATGGGGGTACCTCCAGATCATCCATTTTCATGGGGTTTTTCCATGAAATTCCATGAAAAAAAACATCCAGCTATTGGGGATCTCCCATTTTTGGGAACCCCATATGGACAACTTTGATAGTTTAATCGACACATCGCACAATAACACATCTCTATCTCTTGGGGTTGAAAAGTCTATTAGCGGGCCCCTTAGCATTGGCAAATGACAACTGATATCGCACCTGTTGCATGTTCAAACAATCATATGTAATATTCCTGTCCATTAGCAGCTCTTGAACTTTCAAGTTTTGCGAAAAAAAGTCCTTGTGAATCAAGTCTCAAAAAAACAGCAGTATGGTGCGTCCCATTTCGTCCCATGTCATGCCGCTTTAAATCCCCGTCATTTTCATCCTGGTGTCCATCCCTACAAGATGAGGCCCAGGGATAAACAAGCCTTATAAACCCATTATCCCATTAACATGTTATCTCCCCATAAGCATCATAATATACTCTAGTTATATCAGGTTATCCCCAAAAACATCCATAAACTATAGTCAATTAGATAATGTTAATCATGTTGTATCATATGATCCCCTATAAACATCCATATAAACCCTAGTTAACCAATAATTTTCCTCCATTCTCCAGGTTCCCTTGGCGCGCCCAGTTTTTCGGCCCAAAGCACCAAAGACCCGTCTGCCAGGGGGATCTCCGTGGCGATTCCCGTGATTCTTTGCATCCTGAAAGATGCATAGTATAGTGATGAGGTAAATCCAGGAATAGTATGGAATAGTGGGCTATAAACTTACTGGTGCTAAACGCAGGGGTGATCATGGATGATCCATAATCACTAGTAATCATCATAACATGGATGATATTCATGGAAAACTATTATGAGGAATAGTACCCTATGATATTACTGATATATTTACTGATATTACTGAGAAAACATGGGTGAATATGGGATGATCCTGGGAGAATCCCATGGATAGTTACTTGGAATGTAGGATAACTATATTAAACCATCCCTAATAGAGGTTTACTGTTGTGTATACCATGATTTAAAAGGACACCCAGTCATGGTTGGTGAAGGGTGAGGTTTAGCAGGGCCCCCCACCTCATGGGAGCGAGTAGTGGATGGTATACTCATTGCAACGATGATTGATCCAATATTCGCCGTCACTTTTGTATCACCACTTTTGTATCCACGTTGGTGGGATCCTCTGTAATTGCTGGTTTAGGTGGTTGACCTACCCCTCTGAAAAATATGAAAGTCAGTTGGGATGATGACATTCCCAATATATGGAAAAAAAAAGTTCCAAACCACCAGATTTTTCGCCAGATTTTTCGATCCGCATGCTTGCTCATTGTTGGAGCGAAGCATCCAAGACAGGGCGGTCCAGCAGAGCACCAAGGGCGGTTAGATCGCCATGCAGCTACTTTTCGTAGCGACAGGAAGTTTCCGAAGTACAACAGCGTTCCTGACACAAGGCGAGGTCAAGTGGGAACCAAGCCACCGTTCGACTTCTTGCAAGGCACGACTATCCCAAGGGACCGAGGCAGCAGGGAGGTAGGCCTGTAGCAGCTCAGAGCATGGCCTACATTGTTCCAAGGCCAGGGTCACCCTAGATTCTTTCCAATATTGTTTGAGGAATTGCCTGAACCAGCGAACCCGCAAACGAAATGAAAAATTTTCTGCAGCAAGATAAGGACGGTGGTCTGTATTGACCCACTGATTGTTGACACGCAAAGGTCCAGGGTGTCCCCATGTCAGTTGAAAATCCAGATAAAGCTGGGTGATTGAAACCCAGACTGCATTCTGGTGATCTTCAGCAAGGCGAGCAAAAAACCATTGTTCCAACTTCTGTGTCAACTCAGGGCCATACAGCCGTGTTGTAACAGGCAGGGGTTGTCCAATCCCAGGCCCAAGCACAAATTGTACCTGAAACTCGCGGGTCTGCCTGACAGGTGCATCAGCAGGCTCTCCGGTGAAACTGACACTGCTCTGCACCTGGCGCTCCCAAAATTCCCAAAAAGCAACAGGTCGAGCTTGGTTGGCAAGGCGCGCAGCCCGATCAGCCAAAGCATTGTTTGCAATCATCCAAACCTCATGACGCGTTCGAGCACTTTGCAGAGTGCGGTGAGCCGGGGCTTTCTTGATGAGAATCCTGTGTCTGCCAAGGCGTTCCACCGACTGTAAGACCCAAGCCCACAAATCTGCATTGCTGCGGTTCACATTGAGGCGCTTGTATCCCCACACCAGCAGTTGAAACTTGTTGAGCACGCCCAGGCAATCTGTCCAAATGCGGACAGGAGCTTGTTGAGTGGCCGCCCAATGCAGTACATAAGCAACCGCGTACAGCTCAGCTCTGTAGGCAGTCTGACAAACACCAGGCAGGCAGGCAGCACCAACAACGGCAGCATGACCAGGAGTCCAATCGGCATGGAAAGGGGACGCAAGGACCGCAGACCAAGCAGCACACCGATACAAAGGACAGGCTTGGTGAAGGCAAGACCCATCAGTGAAGACATCATTCCAAGCTCCCGGGCAGAGCGGGACGGCCGGTGGAGGAGGAAGAGCAGGTAAATCCACAAGGACCTTGATCCACTCATGCCAGGTAGGAGGCAAAACCGCCCAACCACGCAAGGACATGACCGGGGGGAGCAAATCCAACAGGTCAGGCAGGTCTGGGGCATGGAGAGCGCGAAGGTCATGATGTTGGGGGCATTCCCAGAAACGGTGGCGCAAAGTGTCAGTTTGCCCACACCACTTGCAAGCGTCGGACTGGTCAGTCCATTGAGCTTTATAACGTTCAGTGAATAGGCCCCCAGAGAGACCAAATCGGTACATGGCTTGGTCATCAGCACTCAAATTGGAAAGGGCCCTGCGCGTAGCAGCAACATCAACCTGACACAGACCAGCGAAGTCGGCCCTGTGGTGGACCTTCTGAGCAACAACTGCCTGCCAAGCCCATTGCAAGCGCAAATCAATTTCCGCAGGGTTGCAGGACTGGGGGCAAAAGGACCCAAAACGGTCAACCAGCGTCCCAAAACGGGTAACATGGAGCCCAACCGATTGTGCACGCATGAGTGCCATGGAACCCAACGAGTTGGGGGGAGAGTCCAAGTCCCCATGAGCAACTGGAGCAACATTGGTCTGCCAAAAATCGCCAGGACAGTGTGTACGAGTAGTACGGAGAGTCCATATAACCGCAAGAAGTTGGGGATCGACAGCAGACTCAACCAAACCAAGAAAAACCGACGGATTAACCCCAGGCCGCTTCCAACCAAGGGCACTCACGGCACGCCTACGCAAAGTAAGCCAAACCTGGTCGCCCACAGGTGCGCTGGCAACAGCATGCAAACCCCTCGGCCAAGCAACAGCCCTGAGCATGAAAACTTTGGCGGCATGTCGCGCTTTGGACTGCTTCAGCTTACCCCAAAAGTCCTCCAAGTCAAAAAACCGTTGCTTCAGAGTGCGATTGGTGTACTGCCTGGAAATTCCAAAGTGTCCACCAAGTTCACGGGCATGATGAGAGACAGCAATGCCAGAGGCTCGCATGGAACTGCGGACATCAGGGCAAGTGGACCACCCAAAGGTCTTCTTTTTGTCGACCGTAAGGTCAATCAAACCCACAAATTGTTCAACCAAAGCCAATTGACGGACTGCAAACGCTGGATCAGACGTGACTGTCTGCCAGTCATCGACATAAGTCAAACATTGCACAGCAGGAGCCTGGACACGCATCCAGCAAGCAAACAGGTGATCGACAAGGAGCATCCCATAGACAGACAATCCACAACCCTCAGCAAGCCCAGTGGAGGTCAAGAATCCCGCAGAGTAGGAGTCACGGATTTTGAAATGACGTCGCATGTCGGCTAAAGCTCCACTCCAGGCTGTAGTGACTTCAGCAGGAGTACCAACCAACACCGCAAGGCACAGGGCAGGGAACCGGGGTATACAGTTGAAACACTTCTCAAGGTCAGCGGAGACGCCAGAAAGGGCAGAATTGGAGGCATATGCTTCATCAATCTGCAGCAACAGTTGGCTCCACAGGTCGGAGGCCTGGCGACCTTTGCGGTTGCCAAAGACGCTATCATCAACCCAAGTGTCGGCAAACTGCAGCAAGTGTCTGGACTGCAAACTGCTCCAAACCCTGTATGTCATGCCAAAAATGGTGATGGGGCGGTAATCACCTACACCTGTGGCATTCTCTGTCTTGGCCAATGAATGCACCTTACCGGCCAGAATTTGAGCAGGCCACTGGCCGTCAGCTTCGGCTCTGTGGTAGAGGCTGGTAAGGCTAAGGAGAGTTGAGTAGCCGGGTCAGCTTGCAGCAAGTCATCTCTACTGACGCCATCAAGGCCGGTGGCGGCCCGCTTTTTCTTTCTGCTGACTTCAGCTCTCAAAAGGGAGCTGTCAATGGCAAGGTGGGGAATCACACTAGGTCTGATGACCACTTTGGCAAAATCCAAAAGTTGAGTCCAGTGACTGAACGAGAGCCCATCATGCCGACACCACCGAAGTTTCCATTGGTCATGGAAGGCCTCAAAAAGGGCACGCAGGTCACCAACATGTTTCGATTGGACACACCGATCAGCAGGCTGAATGTCAGTCACATCGTGGAGCCAAATCTTGTCATGATCTGCATGGATGACCTCATGGGAGTGACCAGAAATCCAAACAGGGGAATCAGGCAGAAGAGAAACAGGTTTGTCAAGTTCAACAGCGCACTCATCTGCATCCACCTTGGTGATGGTAGCTTCAACCTTGTGCAACAGCGATTCCACAGGTTCAGCAGGGGCACGAGCAACATCACGAAACACCAAGTTACGGTCATGGTCATGCTGTGTCTGTCGATAGGCCTGCTTGGCATTTTGCAAACGTTGCTCAAAAAGCCTAACTTCAGCCAGCACCGCTTCATAAATCTGGTGCGCAACAGCAGAAGGGGGGCAATGAACGGGAAGGTGCACAGGGTCCATCGGGGAAACATACTGCCGAGTAGGCCACCAAAGCGCAAAGGACAGGCCAAAACCAGGGGCCCGCAAGATGGAATTCCAGAGCCCAATGCCATGCAAAGAGTCAACAACGCCAGTTTGGGGCCTACTGTCAATCCACCGGCAGTAGTTCTGGAGGCGCCTCAGTTGTTTAAACTGCTTGGCATGCACAGCAGAAAATCCAAAGAAACTCGGCTGAACGTCATGCGCACGGCCCTGCTTGATCGGAGCAGGGCGGCCAACAACCCGTTTAGGCTTGGTCTGGGACCCTCGACCACCCATATGAGGCAACCAGTCAACCCCAAGTGACTGTTCAGCAACTTGCTCTTTCACCTTCCAAAGTTGGGCATACTGCTCAGTGGGGTCAGAGGGGGGACAAAAGTCAACAGCGGTGCACAGGTCAGAAACACGAGTCCACGGCACAGGCTTGGGGCATGGCCAAGGGAAACGCTCAAGGTGGGAAGTGCCACCAGCAAATTGGGCAATCATGACGGCATGATCCGCAAAAACTTCATGGTTGACAGACAAATCCAAAAAGCCCAAGGCAAGTTCCGGGGACAGCCACAGAAAGTCCTTCCGGGTGGCACCTTTGCAAGTATTTTCAACCTGTCGCCCAGTCAAAGAAGCAAGATGATCCTGGACTTCAATCCATCCAGCAGCACGAAGTTTGGAGGACACGGACAGAGCATCAGGGGCAAAGTTCCAATCGCCTGCCATAAATCGAGGGCCAGGCAGGGCAGAGAGTCTGTGAAAGGCAAAATCCAAAATGTCCTCAGTCCTTTGCAGGGCATTAGGGTGAGTTTTACCTTCGGGGTAACCGTACACCACAACGCCAGAAACCCAGGCAGCTGGCGTGAAGAAAGAACCAAATTGGATACGCCCTGATTCAAACAAATCTGGGGGCCATGGCGCAGCAAGGCTTCTGCATGGATACGCTGAGGCAAAGGCCACCCCCGCCCATTGCCCGGCGTCAGTGGCTGTGGATCGTGGAGCCATGGCTGCTCCGGTGAGGATATGCTTGAAATGAGACTTGGTGGAACGAAAACTCAGCGCAAGATTGCGCCTGGCAATGTTGGAAAGGTGCGTTTCGCTGATGGCAACAACATCGGCTGGGACACTGCTCAAAACATGATGTTTACCCTGCAGCCCTGATGGGTTGCATACCCCAAGAGACCAAGTGTCTGGGCCGGGAACACGTGCTTCACCAATGCGAAACGAGGTCAAAATCAAAAGGCAAGTCAAAAGTGCCCGCAAGGGTCGGCAAGACCCTGAGGTCACCCGAACAGTGGGCACAACTGTTGGGCCCTCAACTTTTCATTCAGTGCGTGGCTTCTTTGCCAAGATGGTCTCAATGCGAGACATCTGGTCGGTGAGCATGTTCTGCATCTGATGTGTTTGCATGTCGAATTGCACTTTCATCTGCTGCTGAAGCGTTTGAACCTGTGCTGCGTTCTGCTGGTGATTGTCTTGGACCGTGGCTTCAAGGCTAGTCTGGCGGCTAGCAAGTTGTTGAACCTGAGACTCAAGCATTTGCAGGCGCTGGTCTTGGTCATCAACTTCCATGCGGTCCGGCACAGGCAGCTTGGCAAGCAAGGTCTGTTCAAGCCTTTGTTCGAGTTCATGCAACACATGTGGAGCAGGCGAGCTCGTCTGGGCAGCCGGCATTGCATGCACTGCTTTTGACCACGGGTCATTGGTGAGCCATGGGTCATTACCGGAGTGCTCAGCGGGGCGACACATCTCAACAGTCTTTGCATGGCCAACAACCTGCACATCGGGTTCAGAGGGTCCAGGCTTACCAGCAGGGCTGGTGATGACAATTTGGCCATGTTGCATGGACATCACGTTGGTTGGAGGGTCAACAACCGCCTGAATTCTCCACATCAGACCGCCAGGGACATGTTGGATGGGTTGTAAAGGCCTGCATTCCCATCCGCTGGCTTTGAGGATACGGGCGATGTTTTTCCTGTCACTGCCAAATGGCCAGGGGCCGCAGTGAAAGGTGAGGCGGCTGCCAGGTGCAAGGTACACAGCATCAGGCTTGGTGCTGGTGAAAATCCTTTGGAAATGCTTAACATGGACCCTAATGCCAAAACGGCGGCCGGATCGTGCAATGCCCAGGCTATCCACTTCACATTTGGCTTTATGCGCAACAGCACTGAAATCCATGTGTGGAAGCCAAACTACCTGGAAATCATCGTGAGGTCGCAGTGCATCTTCTGTCTTTGGATCGATGAAGACTCCATGTTGACCACTGGCGCAAAGAATCTGGGTTTCCAGGCTCTTGGCATACCTAAGCAGCACGGCAAAGTGAGATGCTTTGTCCCACTTGACAGGACGGCCAGAGTCATTGAAAAATTGCCTGCGAAAAACATCAAGCACTGCATCATGGCTGTTGTTGGGATCTGGATGCCAGCCAGGGCATTTGCAGTCAGGGCCATTGCGACACGTCTGGAGACACGACAAGACAGACAGGACCTGTTTGACGGGTTTGGTTGCAAAGTCTTCCCAATTGCCTTCCCATTGGTCTTGGAAGACGGTGACACGAGCACAAGCCACATCAACGGACGAGATAGCAGGTGTGTCTTTGGCTTTGAACTGGTAAACAGCGGACCGACCGAGTTGAACCAGAACCCCAGAGACAAGCATTGGCTCCTGATTGACACTACAGCGAGCAGCAAATCGGATTGTGGACCAAGTCAATTGCGTCTGCAAATCGCCTGGGGCATTCAAGATCAAGAGAGCCAAGCCATGATTGGTAAGCAACTGACCAGACTGCAAGAAGGGAAGGGCCTCTTGAAAGCTCGCAAGCACAACACCACTAGCCAGCGGTCCGATGGAAGCAAAGGAAACCTGACCCAAGGCCTCATCATCACCAACCCGAAAGGCACCATGCTCAATCAACAGTTTGGAGGGATCTAACTCTGCAGGCCTTGAGGGCACAATCTTGGGGGCAGGCTGTGCTTTCTTCTGCTTACTTGCAGGTCTTTTTGCTGCCTGCTGAGCTTGCTCATCAGGTAAAACCATCTGCAAGGGGGGGGTTTGCATGTTGGCAAGATTCTTCAAGGTCTTCCAAGGTGCGACGCCGTGCAGTGCTTGCTGGACCTCAGTCTTACCAAGCGCTTGGACCACAAGCTTGGCACGCAGCATGGACTGACCAGGAGGGACACCATGGCTTTGCAACAGTTCAGACGTAAGTCCAAGAACATCAGGGACACCAAGACCCCAACACCACGGTTTCGGCAATGCAACAGCAGACCGACATGCTTCTGCAAAACTCCCTTTCAGATCTTGATGCAAAGATTCCAAGGCAGACTCTGAGGCTGGCAAATCATGACCCAAAAGACGGTGTGAAACAAAAGAAATGACAGCAGCACCACAAAGACCCCGTGCATATGATCTGCGTGTACAGGCAAGCGCGAACCTGGGCTTGCCCCAAGCTTGGGCAATCAATCCATGCAGGGGGTTGAGGCAGTCAATGTCAACATCGGTATGTTCCCACATGGCAACTTGAACCTCGGTAAGTCCAGCTGACCAAACAACAGGCATCCAGTGACCTTGGACATGGACGGCAGTGACCACGCAAGACACGGACGGAAACTGTTGAATCCATTCCCGGACTTTCTCAGCAGAACCGGTCTGCAACCATCCACCAGCAAGAAGAGGGTCAAGAAACTGCACATCATCACGGCGACTAAGTTTCACACAAGCACGCAAGTGAAGAGCAATCTCATCGTCACCCATGGCATGTCCTTCATTGGCAAGGATGGCCAGTCTTGACTGGGCCGGCACGACAGCAAGACGGTACATAGTACAAGACTGGATTTCAGAGACCAGAGGAGGGATCAAAGCGGCCAACTGGACCCCAGTGAGGTGCCTAAGACCAAGCAAAGTATCCATGACAGGCTCATCCAACGCAGGCAACTCAACCTGCTTGGGCTGACCAACAACCGGAGGTGGGGACACTTCAGAGGACCCAACAGCAGCATGACTACCAACAGGCAGATCATCAGGCTCAGTCAAGTCCATGGCGGTAGGCAAGACATCACCATGAGTCAGTGCCCCCTTCCCCAAAATCCAAAGGAATAGGGACTGAGGACACCGCATTCAACACCTGATCAGTGGAAGAGGACGCAACAGTGTGACGGTTACCTTGGACAAGAATGTTCAAGCCGGAAACCTTGGTGTAGTAATCCAACGGCATACCTGTCGCAGCATCAATCCAGTGGTCTGTCGTGGCTTCCTGAGAGAGTGCCAACTCAGCTTGGAAAAGCTCAATGACTGTGGTTTCAGCTTGAACTTGCACCCGAACAGTGGTACCATCGGGATATGTCAACTGGGTCCAATCAACATGCACCTGAGGGGTCACCAAACTGGGAAACATGTCACGGGAGCAATTCAACAAGCGCATCTTAAACTCACCAAAAACTTCAATGGGGTCAACAGGGGGTAAGTCCAAAATGGCCCGCAGCTGCTGCATGACACAAGAGCCCACCCACACAGATTGCAAAGGAGACGCAAGTTGCCCAATGGCTCCAAGGCACAATCGCAGGCTTGGTCGATCGCTGCGCATCCAGGTCTGAGGCGGTGGCATTCCATTAAGCAGGGCTAATTCACACGGATGCAAATGCCGGTACACAGCCGCCCCAGTGGTCACTGGGATTTGCAGCAGCTGGGCATAGATTCCTCTCTGACGGATGAGCTGTTCACTGAAAGCAACACGGCAACCGCAGGGGCAATCATCGGCTTGACTACCACATGAATGCAAACTCGTGGGAAGCTTGCCATCCATTTGCACATGATACTTTCGGAGGGTTGATCCATCCATGGTGAATTGGGCGATCTCATGTTCTGTCAACTGGAGTTCAGCAAGCACATCTTGGTGCCAAGACTTGATGAAAGGCATGATGTCTCGAATGTTGAGGCTTGGGTTCTTCGGCCAATCATGCAAAGCAACAGGACCAAATGACGGATGGACAGCAACCAACCACCACCTGAAACGACGGGCACACCAATTATCCTCAAGCTTCAGACAAATTTCACTCAAGTGATATCCAAGCCTGTCGACAAGTTGTTGGAGACACGACCGCACAAACTGATTCGTACGAGCTTGGGTCACATTTTCAATCAACAAAACTGGGCACTGAAGGAGGTGACAAGCTTTGACAGTTGCAGGCACAGTTGGAACGGTCATCATCTGAACCACCCTGGGCACCACCAGTGGAGTAGGGCTGACAGGAGAAACCGGTCATGAGCGTGAACGGGGGATCAACACACTGAGCCACTTCCTTGATGCATGACAAATCAGCAATGTCACCATGGATGACTGGCATTCCAGGAAAAGTGCGGCGATGGAGATCAACCAAAGGGGCACGCCATTCCACGCTACAGACAGGACGGAACCCAGCAGCAGCAAGTCCAACGCTAGAGCAGGCAACACCGGCACACAACTCAACACATCGGAACAGGTCCTCCACTGGCTTAAGGCCATGTGCAATAACAGCAGACTGGTCAGTAAGCAGCAGGTCAATCATCGGTCCATCTTTGTCGAAGACAACATCGAAAAGGGTCAACCTGTGGCATCCTCTGACACCCCGGTCGATGGCCCCAATCACCCTCATAGGTCTCCCATCTGGAATGATGGTCCCCAAAACCATGCCAGCTGTGTGGATACATCCATCAACAACAACTGAAACTTTGGATCCCCTGTCAAGATGATCCCAGTTGGGGGAAAACAGATCAGTGGTTCGAGGAACATCCCAACTAGCCATTGCAGTGAGTAACAGGACACTCGAGTTCAGTGAGAAACGGTCAACCCCTGGTAGGTACTCGAGCCAGACTAGTTCCAAACCACCAACCAGATTGTAAGCACATTTCAGAGTCAAAAAGGATACAACTGCGAAACGCTCAGAATTTGCGCATTCATCATCCACTGGCTTCCTGGTGGTTTGGATTAGTGCCTTAGGATTTCAGCAGCACCCAATGAAATATCAGTCTGAAACCAAAAAGGTGACAACTTTGGCGGGGCTTACATGTAAGCAAACAAATGGCATGGTTCTCCGCAAGCCAGACGCATGTGCGGCTTGGGGAATCTTAAATTTCCGACAACAGATCTTTCAGTTATAGATGATTGTGGTGATTTAATTCAAATTTGGGAGTCTCCCCAGCCATGTGGTCCATGCTTTATGTATGTTGTTGGTTCGGTCAGTGCTTTGGTTGTAAAATCCATGCTATGGGTGGTGTGAATTCGCTTTGCGTGTTGGTGAGCTTCCCCTTTCACCGTTGAATCCCAACTTGGGCTTGGTTTGGGTCCAGATTTGCAATTCCCAACTTTATCAACTTTGCTTCTATAGAGAAACACATAGGGGCGAAATTTTTAGCTCCTTTATTACCCTCTGGTAAACTATAGCTATTGAAAATGGCCCATGGAAATAGTTGATTTACCTAAAAATGGTGGATATTTCCAGTTCGTTAGTGGTCACAGTTTACCAGGCCGGGTATCTTAAAAATGGTTTATGATAGGCCCATTTTGATCCCCGCATCCTGGGCCGGAAGGGCCGGAAGTTCCACGGCCGGTGGACGGTCTTCGTTTTTCCGCGGCCTGACACTGCGATGGTGTTTTTACAGGGGATGATGCAACAGGACGGATCTGTAGGTGGAAGATTGCCCTGTCAGAAGAACGATAGACAGGGAGAATAGGCCTTATAACTTTGAAACAGCTGATAAGAAGGAATAAAAACCATGTGTTAACCATGCGCGAATGAATGAAGGCGTAAAGAAGCAAACAAACAAACGAGCCAACACCCACACTTACCCACACACAATCTGTATGTAAATGGTAACGGTATATATAAGATGGCAAATGGATTGTCATGAGCCTCCAACTACACCAACTTCATGTATATAATATCCTCTGGTAATCCAACTTAGCCATGGAAATGACTAATTCGTAGATTGCCCTATTATTTCCATGGCCATGTGTCATCATTTTCCATCATGTTCCATGGCTATCTTAGATTACCCGAGCGTACATTCCATCAATATCCCATTAAATCACCAGTTTTTTCTTGGCTTTATCCATTAAATCACCCATTATATAGCCATGAAATATCCATTAAATCACCAGTGTTCATTAACAATATCAATATATCATTAACTAATTTCCCATTAACATCCCATCCAATGGATATGCTCCCAGGGATGTGCAAATCTGACAAGGAGAGACACCATAAGTAAAGGATAATTTTTGGGTGAATGGTGATTTAATTGAATGATTTCTTTTTAAAAATAATAATAGATGTTTATTGTTGTTGGAATGCCATGGTGATAGAAAAGGATTTTATGGTGATATATTGTGATGATATGTTGGTACTTTCACCCACAAAGATGGTGTTTGATGGGATTCTAATGGGATATGGCTGGGGATATTGGATACATTGGGAATATAACCAAGAATATGGGTAAATATTGATGTTATGGGATGGAATAGGGATATAATAGGGATAGTAATGATGGGATAAATAAACACGTGAACTGACCCAGTTGTGTGCAGCTATATTTGGCTTGCTAATGTATGAGCCATGGTCAAGAGCTCATCGATATACATATATCATATAAGTACACACACACACATATATATACATCGGTCATGATTCCATTTACAAGGGTCAATATACCACCTGCAAGGAAACCCTATTGATATTGGGATGACCACACCCTATGTAGATCTTTACATACACATCATGTTTTGACCATGCGCATATGAATGAACATGGAACATGGATACGTCACATGAAAATACAATGATGGATATATGAAAATGGTTAAACGTGGATATCTCTTAAAATCATATATGTATCCTCGTTCTTTGTTGCCGTTCGGCAGTTCAGCTTGAGGGTCTACGTATGTGCCCGTGCGCCTTTGGTCGTGCTCCAGCCTTGAGCTGTGCCTGGACAGGCTGTGCAACCCCAGTGATTGATAAGATGTGATAAGTAAAGTAAGTAGGGTATAGTAGGGTCATATAGTCGCGTTATAACTGGGTTTATGACTATCCTTACTGGGGTGAACCACCAAGATGACCAAGTACCATCAACCCAAACAATCACCCAAGATCAGGGCACAAATATGCATGGAGCGCACGGGAAATTGTCTTGAGCTCATGACACATCAAACACGCACAAATCATCACCAATCACTGAAGGTCAAACTGAACCCATCAAGGGCCATTTCATTCCTTTTTACACCAGCAAGGCTAAGACGTGTTCAAACAATAGTTGGAAGGCAGCAGTGATATAATGCCATTCCAAGGAAGACGGTCGGCCCTGTGCTTTGGCCTGATTTACAAGTAGCCAGGACGTTTTGTTGCGCAGGCACCTCAAAACGCTCATAATATCTGGATCTAACATGATCCAAGGGTTAATTTTCATAGATCATAGGCGTGCAAACAGCTTCATGTCATAGCTCATCGGACGGCGCAACCGGCTCGAATGAGCTTTCAGATTGGATATCGTTTGCACTGCAAAAGGTCTCCGGTAAAACGGTTTTCGACCCTTGCAGGTTGTATCGGATGAACTTTTCCCATAACAAATTGCCATTTTGAGGATCCCCAGAGATCTTGAAGCCTTTTTACCCTTTTTGTAGCAAACCCACTTCATTTGCCTGGGAGCGACGATTCAGCGGACCCGAAGCGGAGGTCCTCATGTACCTGGCTGCACCGGTTGCACCAGCTGGGTTACTGACCACGGCAAAAGACTTTTGCTGATAGCACGCGCAGGGAATTTTCTTGAAAAACATTGCCAAACAACTATTAACACTTAGACTTAAAGATCATTCTTTCCGAAATATCCAAACACGTTTTAATATCTACTTTATAGCCAGCAATTGTTCATTTTCTATCCAAGATGCAATATAACATGTAGGTATGTTCAAATATACCTTCTGGTTATCAAACATGGCTAGCTGGAAAATTTCCCGTTTAATTCGATGCTTTTCCCACACAGGAGGTTTCCCATTGCCGTGTTACCGGATGTCACAGGAGGGTTCCCAAGCACAAATCGTGGGGATGTCACCCAGCCCAGACACCAACTCTGGCCCGTACCTCCGGAAAACGACGGCGACCGCCCGCGCCGGGCGCAAAGAGCCCTCTGTAGCTGCAGGTTTCGATAGATCCACCATGAAGCCCTTATTTTGATCAAAGCTTAGATCAGTTATAGCTTAGTGTTCCAACTGGCCCATTGATTTTATTTGGCCACTTTCATCAAATACCCGGCCTCTTGTAACTTCTCCCTCAAACGAATTCTGAGCCTGGATTATGATAAGGATGAATGTCGGATGCGCTTTTTTGAAAACTCAAGGATATCCCAGGATGGCCCTCTAACATCTTTATATAGATTAGTCGTGAATGTATTTCCTTTGAAGAAAGGGATTCGTGCAATGACGGGATTTTCTGTAAAACAATGGCAACAAACTCACCATCGAGGGGGGTAGATGCTTGGGTTCCCCATGATGAAACCACGTCCATGGTTGTCTAAAGAGAAAACAGGACCTTGGGGTATGATTGAACTCCTCTTCTTGCAGCCTCATCTGCATCGAGTTTATGCTCTTCTTGCAGTCTCCCTCGAAGTGAGTTCTAGCGTCACCATTTTGGGAGTCCTCCATACGAATAAGGAAACCGCTGAAGTGCGAGTCGTCTCAAAGGTCTTTGATCTTTGGGCATGCTTTAAAAGTGTGGAACTGGGAAATGCCAGAATACAGCCAAGAAGGCATTGCAATACATGCGCCCATAATGCAAAAGTTACTAGTGTATAACACTGTATAGAACAAGGATTGTTTTACCCCAAAAGGGACTGACCAAAGGTGTTCAGTCTCTGATTCCCATATCTGAGAATGGAACAGCAGTGCATAGAGGAAGAACTCCCGTTCTGCAAGCGCCGAACGGAGTGAGGGGAATCAACATGCGAATGGTCTGCGCCTTGATAGGTGCACCATTCACATCGCGTTCTGCAATCTGAAGATCTGCCTCCCTCTGTCAAGATCTTGGTTTGAATCAATGGCTTTGTTTCAGGAAACAACTACCCTCTGGTAAACACACAAAAAGCATCAAAAAGCTATTGAACATGGCCATAGAAATAGTTGATTTACACATTTTTCATGGTGATTTTCGAGTGTGGACGCATCCCCACGGGTCACCGGCCTGATCCATGAAGTAAAGCCACCTCAAGGGCCCGTGCGTGGCGCGCCAGCCGCGCAAATATAACGATATGAAAGGCACATACAATATACACGCACATATGAATAATTTGATATCATTAATTATTTAGAATCAATACCATAAAAAGTCTTGGGACCTCAAAAAGTAGGACCGCTGACTTCTAGGGATATATATATAATTATATAAATACATATATTTGGGCTCTTAAATTAACTGCAAGTGTGGGAACGAGGGAGGACTCCGCATGCAACTATAGTGAAGCTTCGCTAAGCTAAATGGACCTCATGGGAAATATCACTGACGGATTTCTTGTGATCATGGCTTTTCAATATAGGCAGCTAAGATGCCTCCAACGTTGTTGCACGATTCTTACAGGCTCATGAGGGCTCATGAGATGAGGCATCGTTGTGGGCTGTTGAATTTCATGTTTCTTCATTGCCCGAGCTTGTTATCTAATCAACCTCTGCATACTGCATATAGGCTTATACACCTACCTCCCATATGTGTTGATCACCTTCACATTTCAGGCTGTTGAAATCACTAGCGTTACAGTAGAATTTTCATGGCCACTGGGCAGCCACACATAAGCGCTTTCTCCAAGACAATCAGGTTCATCGTCGTCCTGTGGCTACACTGGAGATACCAGACCAGCTGGGACCCTGACAACAGCTGGGATTTCTGGATGCTTCTCCCCATCAAATTGGCATGACAGGTTTTGACTTCATATCGTATCAAAATATAGGAAAATATAGGAAAAGGGTATCTCAAACTCTCAAACCCACATCTAGCTACCTCAATACCCACAAGCAAAGAACACTTCCCGGCTTTGGAATGTTGTTGGGCATTGCCTATGCATCAAATGAATGAAACCATGACCATCTGTGCTGGTAGATCTGGCAGTCTTGCGGCAAGTGCCGGTGTACAGCCGAACTGTAGCAATCCCAAGACAAGAATCAACACACGTGCAATCATGTGGAACCTGAAAGAAGAAAACGGGACTTTCCTGACTGATTTTGGGGGGACGTGCATTCTACAAGTACCCCTGGGGCCCTAATCATTCTATGCAGTTTCTTGCAAATGGTCCCGTAAACTGAGCGAGTCTTGTGGATTGATGTGGCCATTCTGGAGGTATATGGGGAAAAACAAATCCTCTAGCTCACCGTACCTTGCAGCAAACCTCGAAATGGAACAGTTCCCAATTTATACCTGTTCAGTTCTGCCTAATGAAAGCAAACATATGTTTCTTTCATGGCCATGTCTGATGTCTGTTTACGAGAGGGTACCTCTTATGAAAAATCAATCTTGTGCCAAACAACCTTTCAGAGCGCGTGTGCCGCAGGGACTCTTTATTTTTTCACTCGCAATTTCTGAACCAGTAGGTTTTCAAACGCCTGAGAAAAAACAGCACAGAGTCCTAATCGATCGCAGTATAGCCATGAAGACGGCCGCTTCAACCGTATCATAAGAGATAGTAAGTAACTAAATGTCCATACCAATCCCAGTGATATATAATTGCAGTGGTCAATAGCCCTTCTATACAACATGATTTATGTCCTATTCCTGTGACTCTCCCATGTCGACCCTCTTCGCAGACTACATTTTGCTGCCAAAGAGGAGGGAGAAAGGCAGTGCTACACACACCATGCCACCAAAGGTGTTCCCCAAAGTTACCTTGCATTTGCTTAAGGCACCACCAAAAAAAATAGAAACTAATCAATTTGGAATCCCATTCGATTCGTGGATATTTCGGGAAAAGATCCGCCTCACTAAGCACACCCAGGTTACAGGTAGCAGATTGTCACAGAGGAAGGCTGACCAGGAGACGTTGGCCCCAGCAAAGATACCGGCAGGGATGATGAACATGTTGGCCACGGAATGCTCGAGGCCAAGGGTCACAAAGGCGGAGATGGGAAACCAAATGGCCACAGCCTTTCCGATGGTATCCTGAAGGTGAGATACACGAGCACATTAGCAAACAAAAACTGGTGGGGGGAGAAATCACCTATCTAAGAACATCTAAAAGTATTCATTCCGGTGCTTTGTTTTGCATGTTTCTATGTCAAATATCGGTGTCCACTGATGCTCAACATGGGGACATCATCCAGAACAGCTTCCATTCCCATGACATACTTACTCCCAGCTGTGAGTGATCGACATCCCCAACTGAAATCAACCTCTCTCCCCCTCGTTTTTTCAACCACCAGACTTCAGAACCTGTCTGGGAAATTATTTAGGGGTCCTCATTTGGCCATGGAATCCGCTACAATGATGATGATGATTGAAAACCTTAGAAAGAAAGGGGCTGTTTGTAGGGTACCCGTACGTCCTCCAATGGCTTAAAACCTTGCTTTCCTCACAAAAATCACAAAGTCACCATAACCTCAAGGTCAATGGCCCGTTTATCAACACAAACCCAAAGCAAAATGATAATCACTCCAAATAAATTAGAACAATTCCCTACATGTCCCAAATCTATGAGGCCACTATTTGTAAGGATGCTTTCCCTTTCATCACCCTGTAACCAGCAAGATTTCGACCGCCGCCCACCTTGGCCATGGACGCCAGGTAGACCGCCATGCACACCAACCAGTTGCAGAGCACGCCCCGCACGAAGGCCGTGGCAAAGGGCAAGGACGTCTTGGCCGCCGCCAGCGTCACGGTGGCGCCGCCGTTTGGCATGGTGCCGGAGAGGATGGCCAACTTCGCCAAACCTGGCAGGGCCGGATTCAATGGGATTCATTGGGGTTTTAAATGTTTTGTGATGATTTCATTGGATTTTATGGTGATTCATTAAGGTTTCACCAGCAAAGGTAGGGAATATATATATATAATTAATGGAATATACCCTCTGGAAATTTAAGAGTTTGCGACCTGGAAGCCATGTTTCAAACATGTTCAAACTATATCTGGCGGATAACTGGGTATATGCCTTTCTAAACGCGCAATGCTTTGCCCAGCAGCCTACAGCTCCAATGAAATTGCCCAACCACGAGAGGCACAAAGACTTCAGCAGTTGTACCGGCTGCGCCTGGATCTGCAACTGTCGCAGGGACATGGCTAGTTTTGCCACTCCCCCCGTTTGGCTAAAGTTCACTTAGAATGGCTTGGAGCAATCCTGAGTCAATGTACTGTGTTGGGAACAGTTGCAGGAAACCCATGTCTTTGATGGCAATGGCAAGAACCATCTCGTTGCCATCGTGTCCTGTGTCATCCTGAGGTGATGTTTTAAAACAATGCGACAGTCAGAAACCCCTAGTGACTAGCGTACATTTGGCATCCATTTGCCTAGCTGCCCTCAGTTGACGAGTCAACTGTATTCACCTCTACGAAAGATGGGGAAAGATGGGGGCGGCATCTCGCCAAATTATTGATTAGTGTAATCGACCAACCTGGGAAAAGGACATCAATAAATCATACCAATGACTTCCCATTGGGGGGGTCATGATAAAGGAATTAAATCTCTTTGCTGGCGTATCCCAAAGCATCCCAAAATAATGAGTTTCCCGTTTTCAACCATGATGATGCTTGGACAATTTTGGGATCCCCCATTTCAAGAAACCTCCATTTTGTATCATATGATCAACAAGTTCATCCAGTAGTTACCCATATATGATCCATGTTTCTTTATTTTGCTCGGGCTTAAAAAGAGGCTTTGCCCGATGCCCGAGGTGTCCGCAGCGATTCTCCCATCATTCAACCACAAATATTCCACACTAGTTCTATTGATCACTAACACAAACTACCTGGAGTTGCAGTTTCAATGATATTGATAAGTGGATATACAACCATAGTTACCATAGTTATAGGGGTTGTATTGGTTATATCCGTACTGGTGGAGGCGATCTGACCAATATTGATATCGAGAAATGTGAGTAAGGCAATGCTAAACAACCCATATGTTATATGTTAATGTTTTATGCTAGTTTATGGTAGTTTATACCTCTCTCTCTCTATTTTTTTTGGGGATGGTGGATCCTATTCCTTCACCAACATTATTCCCATCATATCCCAACAAAATCCTATTAAATCATCATTTTTCTTGGTTAAATCACCATGTTCATCCATTTTCCTATGATTTTCCCATGGCCAAGTTCCCCTTTCCTTGGACGCAACGGCTCTCGGCCTTCTCCTCCAGCGTCGCCATGGACACCATGGCCGCGTTGCCTGTGAAGAGCTCCGTGCCGGACAAAACGGTCATGAAGAGACCGAAGGGTAAGCCGAAGGCGCCAAAAATCAACCTGAAGCCAGGGGGACCAAATGGCTATTTAGTGGGTCTCTCTCTCTCTCTCTCTCTCCCTCCATCGCCATCAGGTCTATTTAATGGGTATATTATATATATATACAGTCACCGACAGAATTATGGGAAAAAAAAAACGTTTCAATTTACAGGCGCCGCCTGTCTATGATAGAAAAGTTACGAACCTTTTTTTTTCCATAATTTTTTTTTCCATAATTATTTTTTTTTCCATAATTCTGTCGGTGACTGTATTACCATCGATTCGCAATTTGAATGCATTTTAAGGGGGAATATTGAATTATAGAAAATAT
>Ga0126342_10001484_pt1 | contig 33201 bp, 33 predicted proteins | sample Cyp1metagenome_FD_92528 | JGI IMG/M metagenome (GOLD analysis project Ga0126342, IMG submission 92528) | Coral microbial communities from Lord Howe Island, Old Settlement Bay, Australia - Cyphastrea 1 metagenome | ecosystem: Host-associated > Invertebrates > Cnidaria > Coral ...
AGAAGCCTTGGCACAGTGCCTGGTGATACTCCAGGTCCAACATGCAGGGCTTCATCCCGGGGCTTGAATGGGAACGTATGTTTGATCACAAGTGGTAAAGTAAAGATATTGAAGTTGGGGACACAGAAATCAAACATACAGCTCAATTAAAGTCACCCAACTTGTAACACACGATATTTCAGGTTATTATCTTACCAAACAGGAAAAGGAGAACAACATGGACTTCGACCCACTGATCATATCGCTTTTGTAGTGAAATAGGGGTGCTGTGCCTCAAACCTGCCGACAAACAATGGAGCCTCTAATCCCCGGGCGAAAATAGGTTGGTTCAATGGCGTCCACAATCAAGAAAAGTGGGGACAAATAAGCAGTACTGACCCGATCTAACAAGTGATAGATCAAACATTATTAAACAAATTATCAGCACACGAGTACAGGATATGGATAGTGATATATCAATCTGACACAATATCAACCCATAAAAAAAAAATCAACAAATTATATCTACAATGAGTACGTGTCCAATGGACATTTGAAACCCTCAGCAGATCGCCAAAGCCTGGGCCTCACACAGGTCTCTCGGCAGGTCAACCTGGCGGTGGAAAATCAACGGATTGGTTTACGGGAAGATCAACAGGAGACCATTGTCTTAATCCCATCTACTACGGTGTTAAACTGGTTGGTGGTATACCTACCCCTCTGAATAATACGAGTTCGTCAGTTGGGATGATTCTTCCCAATATATGGAAAACAAATGTTCCAAACCACCAATCAGTATATGATGATGTCTACAATAACTACCTTCAACAACTCAAATGCAAGAGGAACCAGCTGTCATAATCCTCCCTGGGAGTCTTTGTGGATAAAGCAAGAAACCCTGAACCAACAAATGTTTCTTCTAGTTGGTCGACTGTGTATTCAACTGCGACGCTTCCTATATCAAAAAACGGAGAAGTGATCTGGGGAATCAACCACTTAAATTGTGAACTGACCATCCCAGTAAATATGGAAGATGCAATACAGTTAACCACGGAAGCACTTCACAGCTTTGGCTTGAACTACTGCAGCCATTCACCAGGCTCTTCCCGGGCTTGGAATCTTGGAGCGAAACGCAATGGAAATCCCCAGCATGCCAACGTCAAAACATCAACGTCTGTATTTGTCTTATATGGTTTGTAACTATTTGTATATCTATTGTTACAAACCAATAGTCTGCCATATAAGACTTCAGGATCAACTATTGGTTTGTAACTTCTACAGCTGTAATCTGGTTTGTAACTATTTGTTTTATCCTCACCAGCTGGATATCATCTCACCACTGGTGGCAGCAGCCTCCATACAGTACTCGCTTGTTGGAGCGGCACGAGTCACAAAGTGGCCGACGGCAAAATGCCATTAAATGGGAAAGCCAAGAGCCTGTCAAGGGACATTGTTCTGGGAGGCATGTGTGTATTTGCCAACCCATGTTTCCGAAAATTTCAAAAGAAGGCATTTGTTGCGTAAAACAGTGTTTGATATATGGATGAAATGATGCAACTCCTCAAGAATACGGCCAATTGCTTGAATTTCAAAACAAACATATCATTGGTTAAATTGCCTTGCGCTAAAGTCATAGTATCCAACTTCTGACCCATCTGGGATATTCTGGGGGATTGTTAATCCCAGCCCCTTGATAATCCACCTTCCTATGAACCCGATGTCAAAAAATCCAATACTTAACCAAAGGTTCTGGGATGTTTTTTTCTATTACTAGTGTATATGATATAGAAAAAGATTACAGTAAGCCCAACTGGCCAGAGGTTTCCATCTGAACACGTCCTTGGAGATATCATGAAACCGCCAAGCATACCCTGGATATGACTCGTTAGTATAGCAGTGATGAAAATTGTATACTAGATATTGTTTACATATATAGACTAAATAGACGTGTAAATTCCACCTCTGACATTGACGATCAAATTGTGGGGGTAAACCGCATGGCTTTCCATATCTGTTTCTTAACCCAAGGGGAAACCGTCTCCGCTTCCTTATGCGCAGCTAGAAGCGTTTGGGTTGCAACCCACTAACCAAATAACCAATTTCATGGCATGCAAAGCTTCGATACCATGCATTTGCTGGCTGGTTTGTACATATCCCCCAGTACCATCTGGTAATTTACATAGCCAGGTAACATTCCCCGAGATAATTTACCTATTTCCATGGCCACGGTTTCCATGGCAAACTGTTAGATTATACTAAAGTAGTCCCTTCCCCCTTATCTTCAAACATGTGGTAAACCCAATGCCATAAACCGTAAACCATCCCATTAACCACCTGGAAGTCATGAAAAACATCATCCATAAACCATCATAAACCTGTATATGGGGGATGGTGACTATGGCATTGGGTTTACCACATTGCCACCCAACCGAACCCGACCGTTTTCGGAAAACGAGGTGCTCTTCGTGATGCGACGAGGCCACACTGCCGATCTGCTCATCAATTCTGGGATCCAGGGGAAAGTACCCACATTGCTGGGTGTTGTTTCTAATGGACATTCCAAGAAAAATGGATGATTTGGGGGTACCCCCAATGGTATCTACACTTGCTGTGCATGCATACAGTACTGCTATTGGAACTTCACTGGGGGCAACTACCTCTGTGCTGAGGACAAGCGCTTGGCCCAGGAACTCTCGGCGATCCCCAAAAAAACGTGCGGAATGCGTCACCCCATCACAGGTGACTAAAGCACGTTTGCAAACTAAATTCCATGTTCATTGGTGATAAACAAAATGGTGGTGCAGTCACATTCTTGGGCTCGAAGTATCATTCCAAGTGGTGGAATGCCCATTCCTGATGGTCAAACCCACATGATCTTGAAACTATCTGGAACTATTGAATCAACCCGCGTCATGTTGTTTCAGAATTCTTTGCTCTCTGTAGTCCTTGTGGCTGCTGCAAAATGCCCCTCTTCTACACCGCTGACTTGCCAACTTCACACGTCAAGACACTGAGAAAATTGAAACCTCAGGTGAGTCAGTCGGCGCCAGTCATGTTCAATGTCAGTCATGTTCAACTCTCTGCATGATTTAAACATTGAATCCTGGCAATTTGGCGATCGCATGTCTGTTTGGGTGCCACTTCATTGATGCCTTAAACCTGATTTGTTACACTCTTGCTGTCTCTGATGGAACAAAATGGAACAAAAGATGAGTACTGCTGCCATCATCTTCACCATATCTTCTCTACTATTAGTGTATAGGTGTAGTATCTTATTTGTCGCATCCCTGGCTGCACTGCCATTTCGAAAGGATTCTAGTTGGATATCTAACGTGATTGCTAGTTTACAAAAATAGTTGTGAGTCATGCTTAAGTCGAAAGAATTATTTGCTAAATGGATAACTTAGCCAACTTGATATCTCCCCTTAACACAGGCACTGGGAATGTTGCTGAACGTGATTTTCCTGTTTAAACCGCACTTTCAAAGGATTTTATTTGGAAGTTGCACCAATGCATTGCATCAATTTGGGGTCAGATTCCAGCAGCATCAGCAGCTTAGCGACTGAGCCGTCATGAAGGGCATGCCAATGGCACTACAATCTGCCAACCTTGGAATGTGCCAAGGGGTCTTGCGGGGATGGAGCCATTGGTGAGGGGCGGCCCTTCATGTCCCAGCAAAGCCATGTCCCACACGGTTGGCAACCCCAATCCTGGGTTGGTTCTGGGATATTCGACTGACAAACCTTAGATTGTTACCAGCTATGCAGCTTTCCTGTCGATTTTCCCTGCAATTCTGGGAAGCTCGAACACTTCGAAAGACGCCCAAAGTCCTATGATACAGTACACTACCAATCTATAGATACTCCTCTCAGCTCTGTAGGTTAAGATCACCCGACCCCACCGCTCCGCGCTCCAAGTGCGTAACTTGACTAAGTCCTCAGCCAGGCGATAGCCGACATAGGGATGCCTCAGCACCACTGCAGAATTCATGAGTTACGGGAACCAGAACGTTCAAAATAGTGGCACAGTTTAACCGCTGTAAATATACTACGGAGATTTTGTGCGTTTGGAAGTCCATTACCCTCTGGTAATTTAACATAGCTATGGAAAATCACCAGTTTTTATGGGAAAATCCACTATAAATGGTGATTTTCAATAGCTATGTAACAAATTACCAGAGGGTAAACATGTTCAAAATCATCCCTTGTATTAGCGCAGATTCTCTGTGGATGAATCAATGGGAACGTGTTGAAAATCGACAAAGTCCAGGTCGTGCCAAAAAAGATGGGGATTCTGTGGGATTGAAACAACAAAAACTGGTTGGTGGCTTCAACCACCTTGAAAAATATTAGTCAATGGGAAGGATTATCCCATATATGGATATATTATGGAACATAAAAAAGGTTTGAAACCACCAACCAAAAAATGAAGAGAGCTCAACTTGATAAAACTGGCACAGAAAATGACGCTACAGCCGATGGCTTCACCACCCGAATTGAACTCCATGTTTCGAAGGGGCCTGTCGTTGAAATATTTGAAATATTTATCGCATTAAATCCTACTAAATCCCACTAAATCCCATGAAAAATCCCATATATCCCATTAAATCCTACTAAATCCCACGACCTGTCATTGAAACCCTTATCTTTATCGGTCAAGTTCCCATGTTCATCGAGTTTTAACGAGAAAATCAAGATCAGAGACCGTTTTCAGTTGGCAAAGTTCCCTGGGTTTGGTTGATTCCACTTTCGACTTTTGGCTGATTCAAAGGGGCCTAACACAACCCGTAGATATCCCCATGCCAGGCTACGTTTTGACGGTGCGAAAAAGTTTTCATCTCATCCAACGCAACACCTTGTGGGATCGCAGAACATGCAGAGGGAGAAGGGGTGGATCTCACCATGAAGGGATAGCGTCAAGGATCAGGTGTGAAATCAAAAAATGTTGTATTTCCAAGATGAAAAACGCGATATCATAAGAAGAAAATACAAGTTCTGCTTCAGAATCAAACATATGTAAAACCAGAGTACTGACTACTGTACAGTCAAGAGAAATTGTTGCTGGAAACCATGGAAAGCAAGACCTGCGGCATGTGCCAAACCTCTTCATCCTATTTATACTTAGTCCTTGGAGTGCATCTTCCTAGAGAAGTATACTTCACAACATGTTTTTCTGAAATCGACTGGTCAGCCAAAAAATGTGGGAAGGCAAGCAAACCTGGGGCAGTTTTTCCAGTTCGACAGGACCCACATCTGCGATAGAAGTGGGTTTCTTCAGGTCTTCTTCTTTGCCACTTTTCCTCCAGGGGAACAAAAAGATAGGAATCCCATCCCCCCAAGATTAAACACCCACAAGAAACCATGGTTTTCATAGAGGATTTCAATGGGTTTCAGGGGGTTTCCACGTCTTGGGGACCATGGGATGGGGATGATCATCGCACAAAGCGTTAGGACCATCGTCAAAAGAAGCAGAGGCTGAGAATTCTGAGGAATAGGGTGACCAATGAAAATTGTGTCATGAGCATAAGATCAAGCAATGATATAAATAAATAAATAAATAAATAAATAAGTGTAGATATATATACACATATGTAGATGTATATATATATATATATATACTGTAAATATTCTTAGATGATAAAAACATAAAATTCAAAACAAAATACCATACTATGATAAAATAGAATAAACTAATATGTATAAAGATTAAGTGATATAAAGGTGTATATATATATATATATTATAGTGTAATATAATATAATGTAAACTCATATCATATAATTAATAGGAAACAATATATATATATAATGTAATATAATGTAATATAAAATAAAATATATTATAATATGTATTTTATTATTAGTAGTAGAAGTATCATTACAATGGTTATTACTATGTTAAATACTGAGCATCATCACCATCAGGATATCATTACAGCCCCGCTTCCGGATAACATTACCAGCATTCCATCAGTCTCAGTGCTTGCTGAGAAGCGCCCAAAGCCCTACAGCCATGCCACCAACCATGAGGGATGGGCGTTGCAAAAATTTGTATCCGTATCCAACTCTTCCCTCTGCATTCAGATTATCATCTCCAAAATTGGGTTTGTTGTCACATGAGTATACTCGACAATGGCCATCAACTAGTGGGGAAAAGGATGATCAAGCAGTAGCAACCAAGTTCATGCCTGTACCATCTATTTTTCTAGCACCAGGGTCACCAGGAAATCCCAGGAAATTCTGAATTGCCGCGGAGGTTCTTGTGGAGGTTCTTGATGACACGATCCCAGTCCAGACCTGCCGCGGGAAGTTGGTGACCATCACCAACGCTAATGGTTTATGGATGTTTATGGTAGATATATCTATAACTACTATTTTAGTATATTCATATCTATTGTGGATACTTAATGGTGGTGACAATCCAACTTACAAGTTACAAATGGAATCATAACCCTCCATGAGATAACCCCCTTGCTTTTGAAGATGCCGACGTCTATGGTGGTCTGTGGTGCTGGGAAGTGGTGAAAAATTGGCCCTGCTAATTATGATATGGGTTGATATGGATCAAAACTGGGCAACCAAGAAAAACATGATGATGTTTGAGTAAAACTGCCCATGACTGTGGAGTGTTGCATCATGTTGGATCATTGTTGGATTCCGACCCATAGCCGTAGTTTCTGCCGCTAAGATCCATGAGCGCCATCCAGTTCGACCCCCCTCCGAGTTGCCCACGTAAAATCCGTGATCTCGGCACCACGACTCGGCTCAGATGGGACTACTGAACTGAAGCACTCAACTGGTCAGAAAATCTAAAGTTCTAAAGATTAATAAGATCACCATGCAATTCAATGGCAACTGCTGGATGTTACTGGGCAGTCCAGGAATTGTTCAGGAAGCAAAACTGGCAAGTCGTCCACGTGGTCTCGTGGTCAAGGCTTTGCACATCCATTAGCTCAGTTGATTTCGGGTGTTGTAAGCTTTGTGGATGACAGGACATCCAGTTCTTGATGGATTTATGGTACAGGATACAGGACACAGTAGAAATAATTGATGGATTTACACCGATTTACACTTAGTTAGTTAACATTCTACGTAGTTTTTGATGGGTTTATTAAAAAAAAGTTACAAGATACAACAGACCTCAGGCACCCTCTTGGAACTCCAGCATCCCCCGGCATCTGCTGCTTGACTGGTGATCCCACAGTTTCTGACCAAAACATGGAGGATGTCACTGTCATCGAAGAAAACTGGTTGTAAGGCGTATCGAAAAATTTTGCGAAACACCCAAGATGGCTTCCCAGGCTGTGGGAAATGCCAAGGTGTTTCCTGGAAATGGATCCCAAGTACCCTCCCGCAATCAAAGGTGGCAATGGAAAATCCTTTTCATGGGAAAACCATCCATCAATATCTATAAAGGTTGTAATCTTATCATATTCTATCCATTGCTACGTTTGAATACCCAAGGGTATCAGTGATTTGTATAAGTTTGCTTGGGATTGCCTGGCTTGAGTGGCTGAACTCCAACCCTGGGACCCTGCGAGAGATCATTCCGTAGCCTCCAAACCTTTTTGGCAACTCCTCACGAGTCTTGGTGACCATTTCTGCCTCAGGGCGTTCCCGTCGAATTTTCCTGTCCAATGCTTTTTTGATAGAGCTTTGCGGCGATCCCCGTAGCTTTGAGATACTGAGGAGCTTCGTCGTCAAAGAATTTGTCGTACAAAGAGCTCATCACCATGATGATCTTCTTCAACTTCATGCCACAGGTTTCCACGCTGCCTGGGAGCATTCGGATCTCATAAGGCAGCAGCCCCGAACCCTTTTTGCTATCCTCGTTCCAGTTCACCGCAAGGAAGGAGCACTTGTGGCCGCCGCACTGGGTTTCCATGAACTTCTCGATCTTGTCTTTACCTTGATCTGCGGCTTTCTGAAGGAAACCCATATCAGGAACCAGACCTTGGCATTGGTCCAAATGTTGGATCTCAAACTCCATCACCGGGCGATAGAAATCTGACCACGGGACTTTCTTGTCTTCCACTTTTCGGTCTAGCTCGAGCTCGCCCCAATCAAACATTGCACTCGCACTGTAAAGGAGTGCATGGAAGATGTTGTGGGTAGTGAAGAACACTGGCCCTGTGATTTTGTCCCCTGCCTTGCTGAAATCAATGCTTTTCGCAAACCAATCACTTTTGATTGCGCCCCCATGGTAGAGGTAGGGGTGACCTTTGAGGAAAGGCACGACTTCCTCCAACTTCACCTCCTGGCAATGACCTTCCTTGCAACGTGGACGATCTTCACTGCTGTTGAAGCTCACGTTCTTGTCCCAAGCGTCCTTCCCAGGAGACCAGACCACTTGCTGAAACACACACGCGCACACACTGTGGATGAAATCCCCATAACTGCGGTAGTTTAGACAAAGCCTTTCAAAAGTGCTTCCAATGTCTAAACTCCCTGAATCTATCGCTGGATCAAGACTCCGACAAGAACTTAGTAGGGAAAACACTCTACAAACCACAAGTTGGAGGCATCCTCTTGCTTTTTGCGTTTCGATCTATACCAATATAATCCATACTATAGACGTAAACTCAAAACAACCCCTATAGTCTATAATCATCCTAATCCCTTCCCCTATGAAATATGACCTTTTTGGGGCCTTTTTGGGGCAACATAATCAAAACCAGCAACCAGGGCGGCTACGATGCCAGGGCGGCGAGCACCAGACCCTCTCCTTCCACGGCAAATTTTCGACCGCCATCAGCCCGGAGACGTTGCCGAAAACTTCCACCTGCGGTGTATCGATGGTGTTTTTCGGCGGATCGTAAGGGTAGTTCTATATGTTTATATATAGCATTTTATAGCGAATATCTGGGTATAATATGGTATAATGGTATATAGTGTTTTTTTTTTTTAATGATCACCTAGTGAATCACCTTCTATATAACATTTTATTGTGAATATCTGGTGAAGCAGTGATGAATTACTAGTGAAGTGGTGAGTTGCATGGATATGCAAGGATCGAATGGGTAGCCCTTCCACACATGGTCTTGAATCACTGGTAAATCGGTGAATAATGTGGAGGTTTGTCTGGATTAACAGTAGTCCCCCCAAGCCATAATGGTTTAGAGTGAATCACTGATGAATCACTGGTGGATCATCCGGATCGCAGAAGAATGACTTGTGAATTGGTGAATGGATTCTCTTGTATCAATTTATCCGTCGCACCCCACAATTCGCATAGTGAATATGACCTACGAACATACATGCATCCACTAGCTCACGAGGTGTTTGGGAGATACCCCCCAAAACAAAATACAAAGTGTACGTGTTGATCGGTGGTCCATGGTTACTGATGTGGGTTCATCTACTTCTTGTGGGGAAGTTGAACGAGTAAATCTACTGTCATGCGTCAGTTGTGGGAAGAACCAACATAGACATACGTTAGGAGTGATTCGTTTATGCTGTTTTGTGGGACGTGATTATGTCCGGGTAAATGTTTTTTTAATTAATATATTGAAACTGTAATACATATGTATGTATAATTCATCATAGAGGTGAAGACGACAAAACCATACAAACTCGCAAGTCATCTCACCTCGACTCCATATTTCTTCCAGTCCGCTCTGTAGTCTGCGATCATCTTCTCGTACTCCTCCGGGGTGAAGAAGTCTTCCTGGTACATCTGAAGCACGGACCCTGGGAGGTGCTGAGACTCTTGCCGAAAAGCCGTGGGAATCGTGGGAATCGTGGCGAGGAACCCCAAGACGAGTATCATTCTGATGATTTGGACGGTCAGACGACGCTGAGTTGAGCTGATTGCTTGAGCCACATTCGCGCCACATCGGTGATGATCCTCGCGAACAAGAGAGGCACAATGGCACCGTTTCTTCAAACACATATTAAGAGTAGGGCACGGCTCATTTCACCCTGGCCATCCCTAGTTTTCACAGCAAAATCATCCAAAATAGCTTGATATTTTGTGGATCTTTCCGATGCGAAAAACGCACTTGTACAGAAACTAACGTCAGTTTCATTTGCAACAGAATTACATGTTCATCGGGTTCCAAAGTCTGAAATCTTGACCCTCGCTCATTCCTGTCCATTGACCAATTATTCGACTAACTACATTTTATATTGTATAGATCAACGATGACTAGAAAGTCTCTTAATGTGAGCATTTCAACATTTAAACATCATATTGAGCTGACCAAAATCGTATAATGAAAGGTCCCACAGCTGATTTTGTTCCATTGAAAAACAGGGTCTGCCAAGTCGCTGGTCCAAGATGCCAATGCCACTCATCCTTAGCACGGGAGATGCGTCGCTCGGTTAGCACCTCCAAAAAGTGGGTGAAAGGTGCTGTGCCACTTTTCGCTAAGTTGGTTTGTTCCATTAACAATGCACTAGAATTTGTGGATATAACATGATATAACATGATATATATGTGTAAAGAGTTAACTGGGATTCTAAACCAACTTATAATTGGGGGCAGCACCTTGTGTAGATAACATCTTGAGATTGAGGCAAAATGGCTGGAAAATCTGGAAATTGAAAGTGTCCTTTGGTACAGGAAGGGCCCCCCAAAGTTATAAATTGATGTAAGTACAATGTATATATAAACCCATTTCAATTGTAGGTTTCTCTGGTATACCCATTAACATCCATTGTAAACCACACTTAACCAACTTGACCTAGTGATGAAGTTATACATAAACCAAGTATCACCAACTTACCCATGTAGGGGACCCTTCCTGGACGCCCTGAGATGTGCCTTTATGGCTGACATACTCAGGTATTCATCACTACGGCTACATCATTCCATTATCATCATTTCCATGTACATGTGCCTACATCGCAACCACCAAAAACTTGGAAAGTAGGTTATCTTTCATAGTTAAATGGAATGTTCAATAGTTAAACAAAGTTAGATTAACTATTATTCCAGCAGGATTTTACAGTTCTACCCATTTGGGCCAACCTCCGACAACCTCGGCTCCACATCCGAGACATCCCCATCTGCAGCTTTGAATCTGCTGCGCCAAGATGTTCGGCTGGGCCATGGCGGCCACTGCAGAGAAAGCACGGAAAAAGCTGGAAAAAAACAGACTGGATGGTGGTTGACCTACCCCTCTGAACAATATTGGTCAGTTGGGATGATTATTCCCAATATCTGGAAAAATAAATGTTCCAAACCACCAACTATATAGGAACAAAAATATGATACTGAAGAGTGATTGAGGTGGTTGATCCAAACTAAGGACGGAAAATGACCGAATGAAATATGTTTTGACATGACCCCTGAGAAACTGAACAAGCGATGTTGAAGATGTCCCTCACATAGATGCCAAGCCAATTTTGTTGTGGTGGGCTGTTGATCACGGTCTGAAGTCTGAGTTTGAGGGGGGGGCGACAACCTGACAGTTTTGTTTGTGCAATTGTGTGGGCCTCCAGCATGGCTTCAATATAAACATCGCTGCTGCTTGAGCTAAACAAATTTTCATGTTTTTCCATCTTCTCGAACAAAGATTTTAAAACATCCTCCCAAGAGTCCCAGTTGTCTCCCCAGTTTCGGGTCATGTTGCTTATCTTCTGGGTCCCTTAGTGCACTTCGAAACCGGCTGCAGGAACTGGAAGCTGGAAGTCATGAAGTCAAACCATGTTTCACAATGATGCTATTGCCATGTTCAATCTCAGATACCCTTAAAAAAATTGTTCAGAGGCTTATAACATCTTTATAACATACTAATCATACTATCTCCGTGGCATCCAGTGCATCAGGAGTTCTGGCATCACATCCGGTGCATCCGGCGCTGGGATCTCTGACACGCTGCCATCACCACCAGGAGAGCGTCGTGTCGTTGAAGAGGACCTCGCAGGTGCCACGCTGCAAGTCATCTGTTCATATCTGGATCAGCTGTGGACCTGCAATCATCCAAGTCATGACAGTTGATGATAGTTGTATGTCATGACAAGTGTTTCACCACTAAAACCAGTCAAAACCAGTCAAAAGCATCCCCACCAAGAACTATATTCTATGCCATGGATTCGGTCAAGTAGATCGTATAGATGAATCATGTCAGCGGACTGAAAATCCTCTTAAAGGCTAAGACAACTAGTGAAACAAAAGCACCAACCACTTCAACCCCTCCTGCAGGTCTTTCACGTAAGGAGTGTAGAAGCCCCGCAGCATTTCGGTGGTCTCTGGTAGCAACTGCACCTGATCCGCTGTTGAGCGTGCAATGCTACAAGCAAAGTACTTGGATAATGGGTTGGCCAAAAGCTATACACATTCATCCCGCTCAGGTTGGTTGATCATGGAATTCCATAAAAAGTTCTGGCATATGCCAGATGTTCCATCCAATTTATCGTATATCTCAGTATATCTCCCAAGTTTTCCATACTCGGTCCAACCAGTTTCCAGCTCAGCTTGATCAAATTTCGAATTTCCCCACAGTTTCCAGCCAGATGACCATCTGGTTATTGAACACTTCGCCATGGACAGATCCACCACTTTTAAGTTCGGTAAACCATCTATTTCTATGGGCCATCTATAGCATGGCTATGTAACACATTACCAGAGGGTATATACCAATAATATCCCATTAAGTCACTATAAAATCCCATTATATAAAACCCATTAAACCCCATTAAATCCACCTTTTTTTACTATAAATCACCATTTCTCATTGTTCCATCGGTCCCAGCTCCGTCCAGCGCCTGGTGCCGTTGCGTCTCCAGCACCGGCGCCGCCCGCGCCGCGGGAACCGTCGCTCCACGGGGTCCCAGGCGCAGCGCCGGAAGGACGGCGGCGACGTCGTGCAGGTCCTCGATGCGCGCCACGGTGAAGTGCTGGGAGGCGAAGTGCTCCAGGAACCAACGGAGGTAGACACCTTGGAAAAAGTGGGAAGAAAGAAACCAATATCATACACATATATGATATGTACTTTATAGATAAATATATATATATATAACATATATAAGTATATATTACATGTATAGTATCAAAGGCTATGCATGATAGCAATGTTGATGCAATTTATAAAGAAAGGGACCTTTGAATCAAACATAGAGTTGTGACTGACCGTTTACGAACTTCAACAGTGATTTCTATATAAATTTCACCACGGATTGGGTTGTCCGGTGATCCTTAATGGTAGGGAAACAACATGTCGTCCAGGAATATTACACTTTAACCCATAGGATCCATGTATGCTTCTATATATGGCAACATGGATCCCATCAATATACCCCCAATGTTAGCATATATAACATACATGGATCCTATGGCCTATGGGTAATAAAACCATATAAAACCAACCCTTTCATACCCAGACTTGACCCATGCCGTCTTTGGTTTCACAAACAAGTTCCAACTCCCGTGGAAATGTACAGCAGCAGACAGCAGACTCCGAACCCCCGTGCCGGATGGCTGTAAAGTCCGCGCAGGACATAGGCAGAAGTTGTTCCTGAGTCCGCAACCGGGTCAGCTGATGAATCAAGGGAAGGAATATGTAGATCTGATCTGCCAATTAACAACGAAACATCAAAAGATTCAGTTTGTGTCAGAATAGCATGAGTTCTTTGGACTTGTGGCCTAAGTTTCTTTTCTACTCTCAAACAAATCTACTGTTCATTGCCAAAAGATTCACGCAGGAGCACAGACTTGTCCCAAAAGATTCACGCAGGGAATCCAACACCCAACAGCCGTTTCATTCACGCAGGTCTCAGGAATATATCATAACTTTCTCCGCTAAGGCTGCCAGCACCAACCATCCCCCTCAAACGCAGCACCGCAGCCCAGGGTCTGTAGCTGGAGCAGCTGATGATGCGATCTTCAGTGCTTCGATGCCAACAGAGCCGTTCCGCAGTGCCGGCTCGGCTTTGACCTGAGGCTTTGGCGCCGGAGCCAAAGGGGCTGTGCTGTGTCATCCAAAACCACGGTGGGGTGTCCTTGATGAGCTAAACAAGGCTAAACCAACATGATTGATAGAAGATGATACAGAAAATGGCTGAAACCAACAACTGTTGCATAAAGGAATTAGAGATTGGACTCGCAAGAGGTTTGAATTTCAGACTCGCAAAGTAAACCGAACACCAAGGCACTACGCTCGTGCTCTAAACAAGCTCCAAAATGCTGAACAGTCATCGACATCAGCCTCAGTCGTCCCAGTGGGGCCCAAGTCTCCCTTGAAGAACTTCCGTGCGTAGCCACGCGGTTTATCATTGTCTGATGGCATTTTTTGGGGTGTTCCCCACTTTCAAACAAGCCCAACTTGTTGTCTTGCTGATCATTATGATATGTTCTGATATATTATGATTAAATCATCATCATCACCACCACCACCACCACCACCATCATCATCATCATCATCATCATCATACGCACCCGCATCATCATCATCATCATACGCACCCGCATCATCATCATCATCATCATCATCATCATCATCATCATCATCATCATCATCATCATCATCATCATCATCATCATCATCATCATACGCACCCACATCATCATCATCATCATCATCATCACCATCATCATCATCATCACCATCACTATCACAATCACGATCACCATTATCTTCATCATAATAATCATATATATATATATGTGTATCATCACAATTGTTGTAAATCCCATTATATTCCAATCAAATTCTCATTTAATGTGGGATCCCAACCAACCCAAAAAAATGCACAAGTTCTCCCACTTTCCCCAGGCTGCACGTGCCTATCTCTACCCAGCAGCTGGTGCATGTGCCTGGCACTGCCGGCAAGCGATGCGGCGCCCTTCGAGGGCATCTTGCGACAGCTGGGAGCCACGGCGAAGAAGGACCAGTTATAGTCCTGGGCTGGAGCTAGTGATGCGAATGGTTGGGGCGTGAGGGTGCCAGAAGTTGTCCAGTTTTTGTTGGGTACCTGGATAACTATATCCCAAGAAACATGGAGATTATGATTACCCAACAAACCTTGGAGTGTTGCCAGAACTACCCATTGGAAGCAGGGTAGATCGGCCAAACTTCCAGCTTTGTCATGCCCCGCTTCGGCAGGTCATACTTTGTAGAATGGATGAAGGAAATCCTGGACCTGAAGACCCAGAATTGTACGAAATATCTTCTGACATGTCATGAAATGAAACTACAACCCAGAATTTGTCCTGAATTGCTATAATAGTTTGATGATGATTACCACCATAGTTTGTGTATGTACGATATGTATATGTATATATATATATATATATGCCGTGTATATGTGGTGCTTTCACAAGATCCTTTCATATCCGTTCATGATGTAGCCGCATGGTCTCACATCTCAGCGCCAAAAATCCGACTCGGCTCGATGGATGGGATTCCTTAGCGGCGCCCATGGTGACACCAAGATCAGCATTCTCAGCCCAGGACGGCAATCATGTTCCGTATACCAATTACTACCTACTGTAGTGTGGATAATGAAAGAAATGCAAGACTGGTTTACTAGTTACTAGTAGTGTGTAATGTCTTCCAAACTAGAAGTGTGTAATCTTTGGAAACCAAACATTACACCAAGCACTGAATATTTGTTGGCGATGGTGGAAGGATCTCCGACAACCACAAACAAGGATTATTTTGTATCAGACTCACGTGGATTCAAACCATCACAATTTCGAAAACAACAACAGTAAGTAAACATATAATGTGTTCCCCTTAAACATCATTAAACAGTGCCACTGTGATATATATATATATATATATAAATATATACACATATATAATTGTATATATATATATATATACATATTTACATATTTGGATGGTTTCGGAGGTACATCCCCCAATCCCCACCACTCCATGCCCGTCACCCGCCACCAGGGCGCCGCAGCAACGCCACGAAGTGTGGCGAGGGATGCGCAAGGCGCAGCACCAAAGGGTTCGCTTCCTGGGTGCAACTGGGGATCAGTTGGAAGTTTTGACGCAACAAAACAAGCGAAGAAAAAAGAGTGGTTTGAGATGGTCTGAAACATTGTTTTATCAATAACACATGAAGTTTAAGTTAGTATACTCAGTATATATGTATATGTAATATCTAAGTCAGTATAAGGTTTTGAAGCAATAAAAACAATATGAAACCATGGGTTTGTTCGTCAAACCAATTCTTTTGTAGTTAACTGTGATTTCAATATGTTCATGTGTTGCTTGCCAAACTAGTGATATCAGTTGCCCAGTTGCCGTGGTTTACAACTAATCTTAAAGTTCATTATCTCCAATTTTTGCTGGTTCAACCACTTTTGAACATCCCTGCAGTTGTGCCACTGTAGCAACATGAATCATGCCTTATGAGTCATATGAGTTCTATCCCCATACTCGCTGGCCGGATTCCGAAAAAAGCGGCATTTTGCAGACCCACGAAGGTACAAGACTTGCAATGGCCCAAGCTCAACCATCTTCCACCTGGCGATACTCCTCAGATTGGCGATACTGCGCCAAATCCTCCAGGGTTTGAAGTCGGTTTCAAGCCAAGCTCGTGTCGCCAGTCAGTGGAACATTGCCACGTCCCAGCGATCCACGTCCCAGCTGAAGGATTTGGTCCGTTGGCTGCTTGATGCCCCATGGTCGGGTGTCAGATGGTGTCAGGTCCCAACACCCCTATGCAGGAAAGGTAGATGTTCAGAAGAATAATCAAGAAGGATAGCTTGGATTCCTGGAAAGCCATAATCCCATGTTTTTTTTTGGTCAAACGGCCTTTACTTTTTTTTTGGTTATTACGGCTTTGATTGTCTGGAGCCACTTGTGTGATCCTCCGGTTTTCAAATCTTTGAACTTCCCACCCCAAATCACTACTCCAAGGATATCAAAACTCTAATGACATGTTCATCAACTACAGTAAAACCATGTAAAACCACTGTTTAAGAACCTACTGCAATAAGAACTTCAGGGGCTGAATTGCTGGATTCAACCCTTTCTGTCAGCTAATTGAAATAAGAAGCCTAGGGTACCCTGGATTCTAGCCGCTGTTTCTTCTTCCCCTTTAATGATCCACTATGAACTAAGCAAATGCTATGCATCGATGCGTCAAAGTTGGTGAGTTCAAAATTACCAAACACAAAACACCATCTTCCAAAAGTGAATAGGGGAATGGATCCAATCTACTCTAGGTGACTAGAATATATTTGGGGAGGAATGCCCATCTACCAACGAAAAAAATTTGATGTTCACCAGGGTACCATGGTTCCGGTTTCACTACAGGAGGGTAATTCACCACAATTCACCAGGGCCACCAACTAAAGTAATTAGCTATAAGTTGGTTTATAAACACCCATCTGACTACATCTATAATCTATAATTGAATATATATATATATCGAAACTATAGATGTATATATATAAGCATCTACTACATACATCATCATACATGTAAAATCTGATAGATATAGACGAAACACTGTGTATATATATATAGTCATGTATATATATATAGTCATATATATATAGTCATATATATATAGTCATATATATATAGTCATATATATATAGTCATATATATAGTCATATATATATAGTCATATATATATAGTCATATATATATAGTCATATATATAGAGTCTATATATATAGTATATAATATATATATATATAGTCTATAGTATTCTATAGTTATGGGATGTATCTATCATAAACGATACCTTTGCCTCTCAAATTGCACAACCACACCGCCGTAGCGTCGTAGTTCAAGGGCGACCAATCCAAAGACATCAGGCGCTCGCCGGAGCGCCGCTCCGCGGTGCTGCCTGGGCCATGGCAGGATCAGCACCTGTCGCTAGGAATGATTCTATAGGTCCATTATAATTATAATCATCAAATCTGGTTGGTGGTTGACCTATCCCTCAGAAAAATGATGGACTTCGTCAGTTGGGATGATGACATTCCCAACTGAATGGAAAAATAAAAGCCATGTTCCAAACCACCAACCAGCTATAAGAATCCATTAAAATCCATTATAATCCATATTAAACATATATATGGGATGATTATTATAGATAATTCTTTATATAATGGATTATAATGGAAGATGATTATTATATAGATTAAAAGTCATACATATTAATGTTTTGTTAGCATTACTATTCATGATTGGATATGATTGGCTATTAAATGATGCTGAATGATCAAGAACTATCTTTTACTAATCAAAAACGATTACTTACAAATATGTCATCCGCCAAATTGGCTGCACGATGTAGACCGATGGTAACTGAGGGAGTATTGCTGCAGTCCAAGCATCTGGCATCAAAAGCAAGGAGACCCAGCATAGGATGTTCATGCTCTAAAAGACCAGCACGGCCATCAGTATGTACCAAGGAATACCTGAGTTTATCATAGTTTACCCTCTGGTAAACGTTTACATAACGAACTGGAAAATCACCATTTTCAATCGGTACGTCAACTATTTCTATGGGCCATTTTCAATAGCTATATCTGTTAGTCATTACCAGAGGGTATGGTATATAACCTATATACATACAAAAATGTCATTATATGTAGCCTATATAACCTATATATAACTACCAAGGAATACCTGAGTTTATCATAATTTCTCTGGTTGATGCTTCCATCCCTAACATCCGCCTTAAACTCATCCCGAGTAGGGGAGCCACCGGTCCAGCTGACCCGTTTGGATGGCGCCTTGCAACTTCTCCGACAAGGGCTGATACATGGAGGTATAGTCCTGCGCTGGGATTTTTTTCGCCTGAACTGTCCAAAGGGGCAATGAACTGTAAACATATAGTCCAGGGGATTATAGGGGATAGTCATTAAGCTAAATATCTTACAAGTGATCAATTCTAGACATTTAATAACTGGGTTACAGCATATACACTTGTAGGGGCTACAAGCCATATTTTTTTTTCAACTACTGTAGTTGCTAATTGTCAGAATCAGATCAGTCATACTATTGCAATGAAGAGCAGGGAGATTTGCCTTGGTCCATAGTCATGCACTTGCGGCAGGCCTGTCTTGATTTACAGTACCAACATGTACCAACAATATCATCTTTGCAATGACCCGCTCGTGCATATATATAATTATATATATATAAGCAGTTTGCAATGTAAACCATGCTGCCTGCACTCATGCAATTGGCAAGCAGCCCATGAGCCGCAAAGAGGCATCACTGAGCATAGCCAGTGGCTGCAAAGGCCAGGGCGAAGTGAGACCCTCCGTGCGTGGTTCACAAAGTTTCTCTCGGAGTTGGCTGTTGATATAGTGATAGGCACTACGCAAAGCTCTTCGCTCACGGCATCCAGAAAGCGAAGCCCCTGCCGCAGAACTCGACGAAGACTCCTGTGGCTCCATTGAGAGTGACCAAGAATTCCTGTGGAAACAGCATCGAATCTGCAACTGTTCCTTCAAAATCTGCAAAGAGATCTGCACCGGAGATAAAGTCTGCAGGAGGTCAGTGAGGCTGGTTCCAGCCACAGAAGAGAGGTCCTCAAGATTGCATGTTGGAGTTTAATATCTGTAAACAACTGCAGCATTGATGCAAATGTCCTTCTAAATCAGCAAGTGAAAACCCACTTACAAACCACTGGGACAAATTGATATGTTCGGATGCTTGCTTGTTGACTTGTCATTTGGATTTGCATATCGTGGATCTCAATATTATTTGCAGTTAACTGTAATATTATTGGTTCAACATTGTGCGGTTACGGTAATTTTGTGTGACTTGGCTTCCGAAACACAACTTTTTTAGGGTGTATAGAACCGTTTAGAACCAGATTGTCAGGCGCGAGCTTGTCTTCCCAGAGAAGCATGGCCAATTTAAGAGTTTGCAATACCACTAGCCAGATGATGGTGATATAATTCATTATCATACAGCAAAATATAGCATTATAGCATCTTATATATATATATATCGATACATATTGCACTTTGCTTACATAGTCTGAAATGCCAACATATGATATTAAACCCCCTTGTCCATTGGCTCAAGCCATTCAATTGTTCTTAACCTCAAGGTACATTTAGATACGTGGGGGTGGGCTTTTCGATTTCAAACCCAGGGGCCTCGCCACAGTTGTTTTCCTCATGTAGCATTGATGTGGGTAAAACAATAATAAACCATCCCCCTAAATCACCGTTTTTGTTCACGTGGTATAAACAATTCCCAAAGGGGTGGTGTATGACATTGTTTTACCCACATTATGATTGTGAGCCCAACAGCACTAAGGGTTACATAGACATAGTAATAATACTTAAACAAATAAAAACAACCAGAGCAAACAAAAAACAATCCAGAAACCAAAAACTAGAAAATCGCAAACATAAAACAAGAAAGAAACAAACAAAAACAAAGCACCAACAAAACAACAAGATAAAACAAAAAAACAACTGAGGACAATCGAGGTTTAGTTTTTTGTTTTTGTTCTTTTTTGTTCTGCTGATTCTTTCTGCCGGGTTGCTTTTTTGGTGATTATGTTTTTGATTGTGTTTTTGTTTTATATGTGTTGGCTAAAATAAACTTTCTCTGTTGAAGCCGTGGTCTTAACATTATTGTGAATCATTCATGTTGGGAATCCCATGCTGATAATGAGGCACCAAATAGAAATTCTATGTTCCCATGAAGATAATCTCCAATCGTCTCCCCACCGTTGGTTCCCTGGAGCAAACGGGGCTGCCTGCAGTCGGGTCAATGTTGCTGTTCCTTTCATCCAAAAGGTGGGTTCCTGCAAGCAGTTGTCGTCTTTTAACCCATGGGATGATTCATCATTGAGATACAATGTATCAATCTGTACGTGTATATATATATATATACATACATGTATATATGATATATTATGATATATAATCATAATGTATATGGAGAAAGAGAGAGTGGATGATCCATAATACAATCCATGGTGATGGCAAATATTTACCTCCATGACCGATGACCGGGTGATTTTGTGGTAAGACGTATCTAGGTAGGTGTATACTGGCATGCAGTACATGGATTAACACCTGGACGACCAGGCAGTTGGTGGCTCCATCGAATGAGTGTCTTCATATTTGGGACTGCCAACCAATCCAACTCAACCTACCAACCAACCGTTCGAAAAAAAGATCATCAAGTTGGAAAGAAACAGTTTGAAATGGGGTACCACAAGCAAATGGTGCTCTTTATCCGTAGAATCAATTTTGAAGATTTTGACCAAGAAAATGGAAGAGGTTGACGATCACAAATAAACATGATTGGAGCTTTAACATTTAAATGTATGAACAACAAATGTATGCACTTGTACACCAACCCTCAGCATTAGACATATCTAAATACATAAATCTATAGTAAATCTATAAATATATATATGTATGTAATATATAATTATTATCTATAGTCTATAGTAATCAAATCTATAGTGCAGCCATATTAAATATGGTATATACAAACATTCAACGAAAACACCCACCCCACCACGCCAGGTCCTTCTGGCACCAGGCCAGCGGTCGCCCCTCACACAACGACGAGGATGGCGTTCCCGAGGGGATCACCGTCTCGGTGCCGAGAAGTTGCTGGTAGATCTTGGTGGTTCCACTCCTGGAGATCTCCATCAAAGATGGGGATTTTTCATGGGTTTCTCAGGATTTTTCCATAGCCACATTTGATATAATCTAATTATATATATATACTGGTTGGTGGTGCAATAACCATCTTGAACGATATGACATATGGTATACATGACATATGGTATACATATGTTATACATGACATATGGATACACATGGTATATTGAATGTGTATTGAAATTATTGAAACATCAAACATATGTTGATCAAATATTTGGATTTTTCCATAGCCACATTTGATAGTTGACCTACGCCTCTGAAAAAATGTGAGTTCGTCAATGGGAAGGATGACATCCCAGATATGAAATGGAAAATAAAAGATGTTCCAAACCACCAACCAGTATGTATATATTTGATTACCAAAGGGCCAGTGTTTTTTTGGTATCATCAATCCAATCTTGGCATATCTGGGCTGTTTTTCATTTATCTGGGTAGGACTTTGCCAAGCAATGGATTGACGTATAAGGGAACATGTACGGTTGAAACTTGTGAGGATTTCAACATTATCATATTTAAATATGTTTCTCTCCTGCATTTTTAAGACTATTATTTATCAAAGGTGTAGGATAAAGGTATTGATGTTCTGCCTTCTGACTCCCTTCACAGGTTCACACCAGAGCCTTCCTCCCACACTTTTGAACCCTGGTGGGGTGTGGGATCGTGGTGGCCATCTACCCTTCATCTTCCAGAACAGTCTTCTCTCGGCATGGATTCACCAAAAAAGATACGTGGCTGTCAGACGGTGTGCCTTGCTATTTTTTCCGGGCTGGGCATTGGGCATTGTTATGTTCCCCCATTGAAGCAAGTTAAAATTGACCTGTTAGGGTCATAATGTCGCATTCAGCCATATCTATCCCAAAGTTGCCAAACTCTGTTGGCAAAAGCGGTTTCTCTGATTGTGAAACTCATGCAATGTGGTAAACCCAAAACCATAAACCATCCACTAATTATCACCATTTGGGGGTCATCATAAATATCATCCTTCTCGAGTTATCCCATAATGCACCCCGACTTGGGGATGGTTTGCTTATAATATCGGATCATCATTCCAGAAGTATCCCAGGTTCTTTTTCATATTGGGACACCTCTTGAGACCACTCATTGTTATTTCACTGACTATCATGATTTGCCCACTGTATCCCATTATTCCAATACATGGTAATTGTATGGGTATAATGGGATGATATAGTAATACATGATAAAAAATGGTATATCCCAGCATTAACTACCCATTATATCCCACTATATCCCATTGTTATTTACCACACAATGGCCACTTCGGTCTTGGGCGGTGCCAAGTTGATGAGCTGCGGCATGCAGGCCAGCTGAGCACCTGGGATTCCGTAGGGCCCTGGTTCAGTTTCTTTGTCATAAAACTAGGCGGAGATATATCATGATATGTTATATTTATATATATCCAGTAGAGTTAGATCTAACCTTCATCCACCAGATACACCCAAGTTATATTTGTTTGCCTCTGGAAATCTAACATACCGAACTGGAAAATCACAATGTTTAATATGTAAGTCAACGATTTCTATAAGGCCATTTTCAATAACTATGATAGCTATGATAGCTATGATAGCTATGATAGCTATGATAGCTATGATAGCTATGTTAAATAACTACCAGAGGGTATGATACTACCATATAGAGGGTATGGCTATAATAGCTATCAGTTGATGTTGACAACGTCCCCCAAGCCTTGATAGTACATGATACTACCATGCCGCAGGATCCCATGGATCCCATGCGGCACTGGGCGATGGATGGACCACGGCAGTTTCAACGGCTCTGATTAGATGGGGCTTGCTGCATCCAGGGGATATCCCAAGTGATTCCCAGGTATTTTTGTTCTATCATGTTCATCAAAAATTATCCCAGGGGCATATCCCAATTTATCCCAATCTGGCCAATCTGATGCATTTTTGATGCATTTTGCATGTGGAAAATGATGATAACGAAAAACCATCGGATTCCCTATAAAGGTCTCCCACCCTTTGAGACAAACTCCACAAGTTGGCTGGATGCCAAGACACCCTCGTTGAAACAGTTTGAAAACCTGAAGGAGATGGGAGATAGCTGCGGTCCAAACATGCGCGAGCATGATGCATCCTAGAATATCAAACAATGGCCACACAAAAAGATTTTGAACATGCCTTGAATTTGGTAGGACTGAGTCATTGTTTCATTATTGTTGATGTTGAACCCTTTTAGCCTCCATGTAATGTTTGATTATGTTTATAGGTGAACCTAGGCATTCCAACTCCAGAACTTGTCCAGAGATGCCAGTGGGAATGGCCCCGGAGCCTCCCTCCATACATCCATAAATTAAACCGTTTAGTCAAATCATGTCAAATCAATGTCGATCAATATCAAACAAGGAAAGGGTGCACGAATCATTCAACCAGCTTGGACAATCAATAGGTACATATACAGTAGTCCAATCAGTCAACTCTCATCCATGTGATTTATTTCCAGTCACGGCAAACAAAAAACTTGACATCAACCAATGAACCTATTGTCAACCCATATTTAGCTGGATGTTCCCATTTTGGGGATGTGACTCTTCGGGATGTTACCATTTTAGCAGCAGATTGTTACTGGGGGTGATCCCTCTCAAATCAAACAGCCCGGGGTTCACGTCCTGAGGTGACTCATCTTCTCTATCCCAGGCCCTTGGGTGTTCACCACAGGTCTTAAGAGGTAGGACCTAACGGGAGGCCCCAATTTACCATGATATTAAAATATAGGATTCGTCAAGCAATAATATATATATATATAATAATAATAATAATCATAATCATAAGCACATAGCATTCACATATTGAGTAGATCATGGCTCCATCATGGTTCCATCACAAGTGCCCAATGGTTCCAGCTTTTCTGTACTTCTCCATACTCAACGGAGGGAAAACCCCTAGTTGCTACTACGGTGTTGGAAACCATCTATAGCAACCCCAAAAAGATTAACAACAATTAGAGTCCTATACTAAAATTGCAAAAATAGTGGTAATGTGGGTAAAACATGGTAAACCAATGTCATAAACCACCCATTTGGGAATAATTTCTACCACCTATTTATTTATCTGGGTAAATTATAATATTTCACTAACCTGAATAGTTCGGCCATTTGGGGATGATTCCCCTTAACCATGATTCCAGTGAGGTCGCCGTCCGGCCTCGGGTTCGGTTGCCAGCTGGGGATCTTCAGGCCAAGCCAGGTGCCGTTGCCTCCTTTGTTTCCCCAAAAAATGTTGGGATTCAATAGGCTTCCTACACCCAATTCTTTGTTAAATCCCTTATGTATGTATATATATATATACACAATCAAATATATATATATTAATATATTAAAAACCTATTGAATTGGGTGTAATACCTTTTTTTCAATAACCTATTGGGTCCTTTGATATCCTTTGTGATTTTGTTTTTGTATAGAAGTCTTTCTTTCAATAAGTTACATATCTCATTGCCAATCTGAGATACCCTGCAAAAAATGACAAATTCTTTGCTGGTGAACGTAGATATTCCCATTAGTACCCAGCAAGACTAGTTAGGATTAAAGTACCCATGTAAAATTGACCTAGATCTCACTCATCCCAGAAACACACACGCTCTACGTGCCACCTCCGACTCTAAGGGCGTCCTTCACATTCCGCTGGCATCAGGTCCACACAGGACCCCCGGCCCGAGTCAACGTCAACGACCGCGCAGGACCAGTGCTCTCTTCGGCAGCGACTTGTTCTGTCCTGATGAAAAAGGTCATGGTTGGTGGTTGATGGTGGTTGATGGTGGTTAATGGTGGTTAATGGTGGTTAATGGATATGTATCTGGTTGGTGGTTGACCTACCCCTCTGAAAAATATGAAAGTCAGTTGGGATTATTATTCCCACTATATGGGAAAATAAAAAAAAATGTTCCAAACTTCCAAACCACCAGGTGGGGCAACCCTGGATGGCTAAGTTGGTTTATAACTGGGTTAGCTATGGTGTATGGTAGATATAACTACGTCTCATGGGGTTTCTAAACCAATTCATAGCTGGGTGGGACAGCCTGTTCATCAATTGCAATCCTCCCATTTGTCTGAAACCACTGTTACATTGCTCATACCCGAATTATAAACCCAATCTTTTGCTGGTTACCCTCTGGTAAATTAACATAGACCCTGGCAGATAGGGGTTGGAAGACTAGTTTCCATTAAAAATGGGTGATTTTCAGGGTCTATGTTTATTTACCAGAGGGTAAATCATGTTAAATCCAAATTCCATGACCCTTCCACTCCCTTGGTACTTCTGGGCATCTCCCAATGCGTCCCAAGCACCGTGCTACGGCCATCATCTTGGAAGACCAAAATGACTAATAGCTCACAGAGCCGAGCGCCACCTGTGTGGCTTGCTATGGCTACACTGCAAGTAGCCTCTGGTCATCTACTCCGGCAATGGCAAAGCAACACATTTGCAGATGCATCTGCCATCAAACAATATCTATGAACCACATAACAGAAACTCCTAAATACCACAAGTCCCACCCCCCCCCTGGAACAGCCCATTTTGGCCAAATCGTAATGATAAAAGTATCATTCTACCAAGCACAGAGTCGTTGATTTTTTTGGGAAGATCTGAGGGCCGGGCGCCTTGCTGAGTTGGGACAGGGAGGGTGGGCCGGGGCCCGTGGGCCCCAATATGTTTTTTTGAGAAGATTGGAGAATAGATCCCAACTGGTTGGTGGTTTCAATCCCTCTGAAAAAAAATAGTCCCAATATATGGAAAAAAACTAATCCAAACCACCAACCAGTACAGTATTGCATAGGGAAACATATGGACGTCTTGAATATTCTATGATCACCAATAATTCATAAATTGCTTAAACCACTTGTTGGGCCCTTGTCGCGTTGCCCTGGCTGCCATCCAAAGTTTCTAGCCATGGTACCAAGCTCAGGGGCCCGGCACTGCAGCTTTCCCACCATCAAAGCTTCCCCATGGCAGGGAGAGCTACATCTTTCATGCCGTGTTGATTTGAAAACAGATGGATTGATAGGTCTTGCCATAGCTTGTTTTGATATTGATAGGTGGAATGCAAAAAACTATCACATGTTGTCATATGATTTGGGGATTCATACTTTCCAGCTGTCCCGAGGTAGGTTGAGTTTCTCTGTAGTGTCTTTGGGATGGCTGAACATGTGCCGACACATCCCAGTTGGTCTGTGTTTACTTCACAGCGGTTTCAGCTGTTAGTTATATAGTAGATAAGTACTTGGGATGTTTACTCCAGTCACACATGGGTTTCATTTTAACCACTCATCTGGTTAGTGGTTTTAACCATCTTGAAAAAATATTAGTCAATGGGAAGGATTATCCATATATATATATATATATTATGGAAAATAAAAAATGTTTGAAAGCACCAACCACCATGGTTGCTGCTAAGCACATCCAACATGATGAAAGTTCTTAACAGACCAACAGAGCCGGAACCAGCGAGAGGTCTTCTAAAGTCATCCCCCAGCTGTGGTAGGGCCGTGGGCCCCAGAAATGAAAGCAGACGTTCTGGCAGGATCTGGCAAGATCTGATTTTAGGTGGAAAGGATGGCATGGTGTAGCTGACTTCAACATATTCCAACACACAGCTACATGACTATCATTCAGAGGGGTGACTGAAAAGGCTGAACAGGACATCCACATTGCATAATTTCAATCACGATGTAACGGTTGTTGTTAGCCGTTTTCCCACTTTCATTGGTCAAGATACAAAAGTACTCCCTTGAAATTTGAAATAAAGCCCCCCAGAAGTGGCCATTCCCAAAAGACATTCACATATTCTGGACACAAGTTGGTCATCCACTTCTAGATACCCTCTGGTAAACGTTTACATAACTATGCAAAATCACCATTTTTAATGGGTAAATCCACTATTTCTATGGCCATGTTCAATAGCTTTTTGTCTGTTTACCAGAGGGTAGTACAACTTCCCGATTCACCAAACACCGCCGCGTCTTTGCACATCTTTTGACATCGATTTTTCCGCGCGTGAAGACGTCGCCGGCCGTGTCATTGGAGAGACTGGGACAAGCGATGCAATGACCCATGTTGGGATGGGTATCTTCGCTCAAAATGTGGGAAACTCAACAAAAAAAACATCACACATGTTCCAGAAATGGCTTGTATAAGCCGTCCCAATTGGTGGTTTATTATGGTTTATTGATAGCTTTAGCACAAATGAACAGGTTGGCCCGAAGAAATTGAAATGGTCATCACAGTATACATGATTGGGATCACTAGCTACTTGCCATACAGTTGATATCCTCAGCCATATCTGGCATAAACGTCAGGTGGGGGATGCATTTACCCGATTTGAAATGATGTTCGATGTCATAGCCATTGGGAAAGGAGCCTCTTTCATTAAGCTTCAGGATTTCAGAAAGGAAAGCTCCACCTGATAAACATAACCTAAACACAAAAGGTGATTTCAGGTCCAACCTTCAAACAAACACTCCTTTCATGCACATCCAAAAAAATACCAGCATCCATTCCCAATGAAATGCTAATAAAATCTCCAACATTAACCTGTAATTGACATAACACAAGTGCCTCTACAAATGCAAAACTACCCGCCATGGCCACTTGAACAGGGAAAATGAAGTCGCAAATAGTCTTAACGATGGGATTTTGTCCACACAAATCAGGATGAGGACTTCCATCCACAACACATTCGAACCACCGCCTCGTGCAAGGGACTTCGAGCAGGGCTGCCGTCACCATGGATGCCCTGGTGAGAACAGAATCACTTCCAGTCCCTATCCGTCCTACGGTAAGTCAATGGATATGGAAGATCCACCGTTTCGAGATCTATTAATGTTGGCAAATATATCCAAATGAAGAATTCCAGCAACCTGTTTGTGCTGGGTTTTCTCAAGTTTTTCCCCGGTCCTCGCAAAGGGCCAAGTACGTCTGCAACCTGGGCATTGCAGTGGGGCCACGGTTGTTTTCCAGGCTTAAAGCTATATACAATTTGAATTTAAATATGAATTTAAATATAAGCTGGAACCCCTAACACTCAAAATATTCAAAATTTACGCGGTATTTTCTGGTAGTAAAGAATCACTATATGGATATAGTATGATTACCATTGATTACCTAAGCTTTTCATCTGGTTGCCAACCATCTAACCATTACATCTAAGGTCGCGGCCCCACGCAGTCCACAGGTCGAGATATGGTCGCACCGTCGGCCACGTCCAGGGCTGTTGGGTCGGCTAACCTGCTGGCCAAAAATCACATGTAGCTGGGTCTGTAATTTGGGTATCAAGGGGTTATATAATGGTATATATATATATAGTACTGGTGGTTGTTGGTTGTTGTGGATATCGACAAGAGATTCTGCATAGAACAGGCAACATGTTGGTCAACAGAATTGCGGAGTTTTGGTACCAGCATTCAATCAAATGATTATCATACAATTAAATGCAGGGTTTTACATGTCATATAATATAATTATTGAAGTATATGACTTCCAATGTGTCAAACTATAGTCCAAAAAATGGGGATGGCTATCATTGGGTACATTCGGATGCTGAAGACTTAGATACTCTCCATCTTCTCTGTGATCATTGGGCACATGTCAATAATATTCATAGTTTTTGAAGGATATAAGTCTGTATCAGAGTCAGTATCATTGTGATTTCGGTTTTATATTGGTATAGATATGCATAGATAAGGTTCCTGAGTCGCCGCAATCTATGGGTCTATATGCATCAGAACCCCGGAAACTGTGCAGGTGCCCGCCGCGTCCCTAGGGTGTTACCTGGGATCTGAATGGAGGGTAAATCAGCTCATCAAAAACCACTCAAGTATGAATCGGATAAACCTACAACATCCTACAACACAATCTGGTGGAGTTACTTGGTTCACTCAATTAACTCCATGAATGAGCCGCATTAAAAAAAAAAAACGTAGTTTCTCTACAAAGCTGCAATAGGAAATTGCATCGGCATGTCTGGTGACCATTTTGCACATTATATATGTCTTTTGATCATTTCTCCTCAAAAACATAAGGATTTGTCCATTTCCAGGTTGAACTGTTAGACAATTGAATAATATAAATGTCTTATCAGCCAATCACATGGAGATGGGTATATGAAAAACATAGGGATTTCGAAGCTTGCCACGCAGTTGGATTCCGGAAAGTCACTGGATTTTTCTGGACCCCAGTGCGGTTCAGAAGGTTCAACTATGGTCTTCTGGCCCAGATAAAAGTAGCACAACCCCACTTAGCAAACATGTGCAAACTTACTGATATGTATGGTAGACCTCATCATAAACCATAGCCCATCTACCAACTTTTATCGGTTAAGGGGTATGAGAAGCCATATCGCAAAAACCGAGTTTGCGGCGACGGGTTTACCACATCAATGGGAGGATCATCCCAATTAGTAAGTGTTTCAGTTGATCTTAAAATCATTAAACATCATGCTTCATGTTTCCTAACTCCAGCTGGGTATATATATAATATACCTTATTTGGGATGTATGTGGATATTATTATCTGATATATATATATATACATCCTCAATGATATAATGATATAATGGTATAGCATGGATTCTTAGCTGGGGAATGCTGGGGATATATCACTTAAAACTGCGATATGGTTCTGATGTGGATCCTCAGGGGCCTCTGAAGCAGGGCTTTGGCCACGCGATCCACGGCGTCTTCGCCCCAAATGCCACGCCACCTGTCGAGAGCGGTGTGGCTGGAGCATCCCAGGCAGTGAAGTTCTTCACTGCTGAAAGATTATATGTAGTGACACTAGATATAAATGCCTAATATGCTTTACATGGTATTATGCATATATATATACATACATACATCATTTATAATATATGATATGTATATATGTACAGAGACATAACATCACATAACTATATGGGGTTCATCACTGGTCGAAACAAACACTTACGCCACTGAGCCCCGGACGCACGCATCAACCGCGTTCGCAAGGTTTGCCAAAGACCCTCGCTGTTCAAGAGCCTGTGGTGGCCAGCATCATGTCAGTATCTGAGCAGCAAAAGCATGAATCCCACACTGGAAGTAGATCATGAACTGGGCTGGTTTCGCGTAATAAGTATAATGTCATCAATTCATTCCTTGGGTGAGATGTTGTTATGTACACAACATGTATAGGATATCTATACCAAGATTATCCATTTACCGATCATACATGTGGTTGCCATGCAGCATGAGGTTGAAATCCCATCCATGGTCATATTGGATGCTTCTGAATCGATCGTTTCACGAAATGGTAAAGCAATAGGATCCACCATCCCCAATCTGAAACCATTCTTATGGGCGGTATACACCATCAAAATATTGGTGAGTTTCTTATGTATCTTGTGTTTGCTTGTTGCTTTACTAAAAAAAACACAAGCAAAATTCAGGGACACTTAAAAACTCTGGTTATGTCAAAATAGCTATAGAAAATCACCATTTTTCATGGGAAAATCCACTATTCCTATGATCATTTTCAATAGCTATTTTGACATAACCAGAGGGTAAAACCTCTGTACTTCTTCAACTCCGCCGGACCCCGCCGCCTCTGTGCTTGCTGCGGTCGAAAGTTTTGGCAGCCTTCAGTTGCCACCAACCAATCCACCAAGCGTACCTTCCAAGGTGATGATGATGATCCCAGCATGGGCCATGGGAAAGACATTCGGAAACCATGGCGGTTTGTTTGTTTGCTTGTTACATCTTGCTAAAATCACATTAATATATATATATATATATTAATGCTGTGAATATTATCATGGTTTATTGATGTTTATTGATGTTGACTTTTTTTGTATAATATGTTTCCCAACAAAATCATCCATTGAGATCAAGCACAGGCAGTTGTCCTTGGGCCCTAGGCCCGAGGCACACAATTCCACTGAAAAATGGCGCACGGCCAACTGAAGCTCCTCGTATTCCGCGGCATACCTGGGGTATGCGGACGACCGGCCCAGTGCTAAAGGGTGACGTTGTGGGGTCAATGGTGACATATGGGAATTTAAATATGAATTATGGGGATGTCGCTAGAATCAATAGCTGAATGCATCATCATTCCAATCTTTTGGGAAAAACATCCAGAACTATCAGCTAGATTTTGATGTGAAGAGAGGGGTATGAGTATCAGGGTCTTTCTCCATAGCCATCTGAAAAAGAACAGGCAAGAGGGTTAGGTCTTCTTAACGTTGCACATTCCTGGAATTCCGATATTCCTATGACCCGAAAGTGCCAAAAAACTCCGCTGGAACTCTGGCAATCGATAGCCCAAAGACTTCACCTAGACTGCTTGAATACCCACATGTCATGCTTCCGATATCCCGATGTTTGCTGATTCTACAAATCACCCATTTCTGCCGTCCATTAGGTACTCAACAGATCTTCATAGTCAAACATCCCCTTTTGTTGATGGCACTTGAAGCCCAGTTCGTCATGCACTTCGCTGCTCAAGCGTTGCAAGGCCACCCGGGGATCGTCCTGACCCAATGGCTGAAACCAGTTAGGGAAGTGGTAAGCATAACACAGTAATAAAAACTATAGATTACTGGGAATATGATATAACATGAGCTATTAATTATATAGCTTTGGGAATATAAAGTATATTCTATAACTATATGTAAGTTATGATAAAAACATGAGATATTACCCTCTGGTAAATTAACATAGAGCCTGAAAATGACCAATTTATAGTGGAAACTATATAGTCTTCCAAACCCTATCTGCCAGGGTCTATGTTAATTTACCAGAGGGTATATAACTTGTTATCAGCTTTTGACCCGGTGTTTTACAGATCGAATCCACATCTTTGGCGGTGTTTTGTTCGTTCCCATTGCGCCATATTGCGCCTACCAGCCTAGTGTTCCCCTGCGATCGATATATGACCCATTTCAGGAACCTAAATTGGAGGTATCTACCCTCTGGTAAACGTTACATAACTATGGAAAATCACCATTTTCAATGGGAAAATTCATTATAAATGGTCATGTTCAATAGCTTTTTGTCTGTTTACCAGAGGGTACCATATCCAAAAGGCCTATAGTTAGTAAGGGCCAACTCTCAGGGAATGTTCCCGCAAAAATATGGCCAACGCCAACACATATTGACATCAGAAATGTGGTTAAAACAATGCCATAAACCAGCCCATGTTTGATGGTCTATACCGTCTATACCCATAAAAATTGTGCTTTTGGGGATTTATAGAATTGTTTCAGCCACCAAAAAATCAGGTATTAATCACTATTATAACCACTATTAACTACTTACTAACCCACTATCAACCCACTATTAACCACCAAAAATCAGGTATTAATCACTATTAACCACTATTAACCACTGCTAACCCAATATCAACCCATTATTAACCACCAAAAATCAGGTATTAATCACTATTCACCACTATTAACCCACTATTGACCCACTATCAACCCACTATTAACCACCAAAAATCAGGTATTAATCACTATTAACCACTATTAACCCACTATTGACCCACTATCAACCCACTATTAACCACCAAAAATCAGGTATTAATCACTATTCACCACTATGAACCCACTATTAACCCACTATTAACCACCAAAAATCAGGTATTAATCACTATTAACCACTATTAACC
>Ga0126342_10001485_pt1 | contig 33192 bp, 25 predicted proteins | sample Cyp1metagenome_FD_92528 | JGI IMG/M metagenome (GOLD analysis project Ga0126342, IMG submission 92528) | Coral microbial communities from Lord Howe Island, Old Settlement Bay, Australia - Cyphastrea 1 metagenome | ecosystem: Host-associated > Invertebrates > Cnidaria > Coral ...
CCCATGAAATTCCCATTAAAATCCTATTAAATCCCAATAAATCCCATGAAATTCCCATTAAAATCCTATTAAATCCCAATAAATCCCATGAAATTCCCATTAAAATCCTATTAAATCCCAATAGATCCCATGAAATTCCCATTAAATCCTATTAAAGGGGTAGGTCAACCACCAACCAGTTATGGAATATAGTCAATATAGTCTTATAGAAGATTATATACAACTAGATCCTATACAATATTATTCCCTTAAAATCCTAATATAATCCCAATAATTCCCAATAAATCCCATAATAAATGGTGATTTTCCAGTTCGTTATGTAACAGTTTACCAGGCCGGGTATTCCCATAGTGATGGCTATTCCGTGGCAGGGCCGATCCTTGAAGTTCCCCGGGTCGCCCCTCAGTTCGGGACCTGAGAGCTTGTGCGGAAGCCCAGCATCCAGCGATGGCCATGGAGAAACTCAGCGAAAACCCAGGTTTTGTGGGATTTCATGAAAGGTTTGATGGGAATTTCATGGGATTTATTCGGATTTTATAGGATTTTAATGGGAATTTCATGGGATTTCTTGGGATTTAATAGGATTTGAATGGGGATTTAATGCTGTTCAATGGGATTTCATAGGATTTTAGTGGGAATATAGTGGGATTTATTAGGATTTACCCTCTGGTAAGCTAAGATTGCTATTGAAAATGGATGAAAATGGCCCATTTAGTTCGTTGATTTACCCATTAAGGATGGTGATTCTTCAGTTCGCTATGTTAGTTTACAAGAGGGTACCCGCTGGCAATGTAACCGTTTGCGAAATGGAAAATCATCATTTTGAATAGTGCATCTATAACTAAATGGATATAGCTATATATTATAGTTACCAGAGGGTAATGCGAATAATTCAGACAATCATGAGATGAGAATGGGATTGATGATGATTAAATGATATTAAAGGTTGGTTGATGACATGGTGGGTTTTCATGGTGATTTAACCATCATTTTGAATGGATGACTATGGGATTCACGCTGATTTTCAGGAGATTATTTACTTGGTGGTTCACCCCAGGAAGCTCCCTAGCCGGAACTGGAGAACTGGACTGATCCAGATGTGGCAATGACAAACAAGCCTTAGAGACCGAGATGTTTGGGATAAGCACCTTATAGATTATAGTATGACTGGTTGGTGGTTTGGAGCATTTGTTCCATCTATTGGGAATAATCATCCCAACTGACTTTAATTTTTTCAGAGGGATTGGAACCACCAACCAGATGATTATAAAAGGTGATTATAGATTATGTTATAGTATACTTCTGTAAATATTTGATGGATACTATTATGTTACCTCTATAATGAAGGTGCTCATCAAATATGTGTTGTAGAAGGTGACACTCATCAAACAAACATGATCCGGAAAGGACACTTTTTGTGGGGCCGATGCAACCTCAAAAAAGACTCAGTCCCATGGGCGATCGTTACTCGCGAGTGTCAAAACATGTTTCAGGCGATGGTAGTTTCGTTTGAAATATCCAGCATACAATTCATTGGGGACCAACTCACTTGATAACTGAATAGCCACGACACGTGCTTCAACTAAGTACTCTAAATAAGGAAAGAGCATATTGTAGCATGTTATAGATTAATACAATGTGCGCGTGAAGGAATCTAGTGCTGGCTGTAAATCCATTCTCACTTCACTACTCATGAAAAGAACAAGACAGCTGTTTAAAAACAAAGAAAGACACAGTCATATCCTGAGAATGCTTAAAAACCACAGAACAGATCAACAGCAAGTCAAAGCCTGTAAAAAGCAACTCTAAACACCATGAACCACATAGTATACGAATACAAATATATCAAATGCCAAAATATCAGATTTTCCCTTTCCATATTTTCCCATGGTTTTCCCATATTTCTTCCATATGTTTCCATATTTTTCCATATTTTCCTATGGTTTTTCCATGGTTTTCATGGTTTTCCCATGGTTTTCCCATATTTTCCCATGGTTTTCCTATGGTTTTCCCTTCCCTTTGGAGCTTTCTTCCCATGCCCAAGGCCGGAGCCGGGCGGTCCCTCCTCGGTGCACACGCCCAGCACCTCAGCGTCCACCCCAGGGGCACACCTGACACTTGGCCGAGACGATAGCGTTGGTTGGTTGATGACATGGTGGGTTAATGTGGGTTCATGGTGATTTTACCATCATCTAATGGTGATTAATCATTTATTTCATCATTTTATAATGGTGATTTAACCATCTAATGGTGATTTAACCATCATTTATAGTAATCATTTATAATGATTTTCTATAATAATCATTTTAACCTTCACTATATTTAACAACTATAACTATAATGGTGATTTAACCATCTAATGGTGTAATTATATAATCAGTTATAGTTTCCTTATATAGTTTTTTTTTTTTAAAAAACATAATGATAAGTATAATGATGATTTAATGGTGATTTAACCATCATCTGGTTGGTGGTTTGGAACATGAATTTTATTTTCCATAATATATGGGATAATCCTTCCCATTGACAGATATTTTTCAGACCACCAACCAGATGGTGATTTAATCATCATTTAATGATTATAAGAACCCATAATGTGGTTTAATGTGGTTGAAACTATTAATGATTATAAACGATGACATGGTTGATGATGATTATATGTCATTTATAGTCATTTATAGTTTCTTTATAGTTTTTTTTTAATGATGTTTGTAATTGGGTTAGTGGTGGGTTATCCATCAAGTATAGTCATTTATAATAGTTTTTGTTTTTTTTTTAAGATGATTATGAATTGGTTCAATGGATGTTAGGTGAATATTAATTAAACAATTGAACCAATTCATAATCATCATTAAAAAACAAAAACTATAAATTACTATAAACCTAAATTAATTGGGTTTCGGGGGGAGATTTCTTGGATTTCTTGGGCTTTCGACCATCCAATTGAGATGTATGGCTTGCTCCTTGCTGGAGACACGAAAATGGGTGAACCTTTTTTGTGGGATAACAATGGATAACATGTTTTATTGCTTGGGGTCCCTTGGACAAATCCAAGATATCCGAGATTGGTGTTTTGATGGGAATGACCAATTTCTCGAAATTAGGATGTAAACGGATCATTTTGGGGAAGTATGAGGGTATTAATGATATATATATATATATTTGAGTCTTATGTGACCTTAGCTAAAGCAGCTTGACAAAACGATTGTTTGTCTTGATGTGTGATTTTCCATTGGTTCATCCACTAGAGTTGGGGTTTTGAAAGATTCGGACACGATATGAATTTTCTGGTTGGTGGTGACTGGAACCATGGAATTTTATGACTTTCCATATTATTTGGGAATGGAAAATCATCCCAACTGACTTTCACTCCATCATTTTTCAGAGGGGTAGGTAGGTCAACCACCAACCAGTTTTCATGTTTTTAATGGCTGCTGAAGCAAAAACCCAGAGGACCGGATGGAGGGGATGGTTGTCCCAGGACTTCCTCGGATTGACCCAGGTTTGACGGTACCTGTCCTTGGAAAAACTTGGGCCCACGGCAATTTCTCTCCGTATCTTCAGCAATATACCCTCCGGTAATTTAACATAGCTATTGAAAATTGCCATTTATAGTGGATTTACCCATGAATAATGGTGATTTTCCATAGCTACGTTTGTTTACCAGAGGGTATACCAAAACTGATTGGTGGTTTGTTTTTTTTTTTATTTTTCTATACATTGGGAATAATAATCCCAACTGGTAAAAGGTGATTTACCCTCTGGTAAACAAACATAGCTATTGAAAATGGTGATTTTCCGTAGTTATGTTAGTTTACCAGAGGGTAACCATCATCTAATGGTGATTTAACCATAATTTATGGTTAAAACCACCAATCTACCAAAAGGATGGGGCCGAAACACCGGATTTGACTCCCCAATTTTTTCGCAGCGTAAAGAGAGCAGTGATCTACAATGTGGGGCCCCCTAGTTATAAGTTGGTTTATAAGCCCCAGTAACTATAGTTATAAATACCATAAACCATAGTTATTGGACTTATAAACCAACTGAACACTATCTTGGAGGCACCACCTTGTAGCCAGGGTTCCTGCTGGAAATCCGCCAGCTGCGATGCGGTTGTTGCAGCTCAGGATAATACAGAATTGGCGCTCAGGTGCCTCCATAGGTGCGGTCAGTGCTGGTGATTGACCCGGCCTGGTAAACCATAGGAAAACCATAGGAACACCATAGGAAAACCATAGGAAAACCATAGGAAAATGGTGATTTAATGGTGATTAATCCATAATGAGCCTCTGGTTATGTCAAAATAGCTATTGAACATGGCCTATTGATAGTTGATGTACCTATTATGAAGGATGATTTTCCGGTTCGCTACAGTATGTTAGTTTACCAGAGGGTAGTTGGTGAAGATCCTTCGTCAATCTAATTAAGCTGGCAATATTTTTCCATAGGGAACGATGTTTCAATAGGGAAAATGTTTGGATGCACGATCTAGTGGATATCCTTTGGAATTCCAAGGAAGCTAGTAATGATAGTGGAAAGTCCACCGCTGACATTCATTTACAGATGATTTTCTCCACAAAAAACATCGCTGTTGTTTGCAATGCCTGGGAGTTCATGGTTACAGTCCTAGCCATAGTTAGTTTCCCCGGTTGTGAATGGGATATTTGTAGTATTTTGTAGTATATCATTTGATAACATATGATAACATGACCTTTATTTGGTTTGCTTTATTGTTTTTTGTTGAGTATGTCAGCGGGTGACTTTGGCTTTAATATGCGGAACTAGCGAGCTAAGCAATACGTTGTTTGCCCGGTAGCTATAGTCCAAGATTAGCAGATCAGCAATATTTGGTCATGATCTGTTGCTACATCTTGATACCTTGAAGTGGGAAATAGAAAGGACGGTACCTTCGTATTTCAAGGGTATCTACCTTGTATTACAATAAAAACTACAGATCTCTTGGTACCTTATGTAGTTTTGACGGTGGGTCCGTACCTTGTGGTTTCAAAAAAACACATTTCCCACCCTGTTGGGGATCATGATCCAAATTGACTAATATCTTTGGGATTGGTTAAAGCCACCAACCGGTAATATATGATAGGGACCACCGAAAAGATAGAACAGTGGTATGGATAATGTCTCCTCGGAAAAAATCCAGGTATCCAACTTTTTCATCTTCTTTTTTGGGGGTGCTGTGGCCTCACTGGAAAAAACACGCTATAAAAGGAGGTTTTTATGGGACAATCACCTACAGGATGGGGCCCTTCAGTTATAAGTTGGTTTATAACCCCATCTAAATACAGTTATTTACGTACCATAAACCCTATATATAGTAATTAAGTTATAAACCACCTTAGCTAACGAACTGGGGCCCCAAAATATATTATAGACCACTAGACAGAAGAACAGTGATTAGTCATAACTATAAGGTTTATATACTATAGGTCTATACATGCAATGTGAGGTGCCCCAGTTATAAGTTGGTTTAGATTCGCCCCAGTAACTAGTTCGTTATTTGCGTACCATTAACCATAGTGAAATTGGAGTTATGTTCACCAACTTAGCTATCGAACGGGTGCCTCACATTGTGTGAGAACTGGTTTTTATATGTGCATGAGACCAATGGTATAGTGATTTATACATAAACCTATAGTATACAAACATTATAGCATATAAACCTATAGTAGGTGGTATATAAACCTATAGCTTTATATACTATAGCTTTATATGTACCATTAAAACCATAGCTCTCGTGGCCGCCAGGCCACGGCTCCTACGGCTCCGTGGCGCGTGCGCTGGACGTCGACAACGGCTTCATCTTCGCCGTGAAGAAGTCCACGGTGGCTCCGTGGGGGCGGATGGCGTTGTGGGAAAGCCATGGGAAGCCCTAAGAAAACACTGAAAAAATGGGGAGTTTTAAGGGTTATTTAGGGTTTTTATATGGGAATAGAATGGGAAGATCATGGTGATTTTTTATGACTTTATGGTGACTTTATGTTTGGTTTAACCACCAACAATAGGAATTAAGCACCAAAAAAGGGTGGTATTAGTGGTACTCTATTTCATGAGAATATAGTGAGGTAAACGGGATACAACGGGATACTGATGATACACCCTCTGACAATCAAACGTGTCAATGGGAAATCTTTTTTTTTTCTCAGTGGAGGATTGAAATACGGAAAATCATTTGTAAATAGTGGATTTTCTCCAATGCCGTTTGATTATACCGAAGAGTCATGACGCTTATCTTGACATTAAGATCTTGAATCTCGACTACAGGACTTGGAATTCAGATTTTGACACTTGAGATGTCACAACAAATGGGCCAACCGTTGGTTGATCTTTAACTTTCTTGTGGCATTCATAGCAAATAGTTAGGAAATAAATGGAATTGCTTTCTGTTCTTGAGACTGAAAGATTAAAAAAAAAACTGTTGCCATTCTAATTGCAATGTATCAAATGCATGTTCATTTAAGAAATGTTTTGGAAAATCTCATAAGTTCAATCCGTTTTTGATATACTCTTTGAATCTCTTTGACCTCTTTGGGGGTTGTCACATGTGTAGGGCAAGTGGGCAGTTTCATAACATGATGTCACCATTTCTCGATGGAATGTATCTTTGATGCATTTTGTAGAAAAAAAATGCACACATATCCATGATGTGCCATTTTAATTACAACACCCATAGGATCCATGTATGCTATATATGCTAACATTGGGGGTATATTGATGGTAAATGTTACCATGTATAGCATACATGGATCCTATGGGACATGATACAACACGTATCTTTTAAACAATAATGCCAAAGTATCTCAGTGCTCGCTTTCAGAAGAAGCAATCTCCGTGCAGAGGTGACTCAGAGCGATGAGGAGGATCGGAAGTACCTGGCGAAGTTACGAGAAGAGCTCGACGCTTTGGTCTTCTGTGGTGAGATTTAAGGTGTTGGGATGTGAAGTGAAGGGATGATAGATCTGATAGGTGGTTCAGATATGGTAAGACTGTTAGATCCGTGGTACATATTTGTTAAGTCTCAGAATGAGGCTATCCCATACGATATAAATGTGTGTGTAGTTGCTTTATTTATACGAGGAACAGGATCATAAGCATGGTTGTGAACCATTCACTGGGATGTTCATCCAACTGCTTCAACTAGGTATCTTAAGGGAAGTCCAAGGAGAACGCAGGTCCCAACAAAAAAATCGACATCATGTGCCTAGTTTCAGGGAAGCAGAAAGGCCGGAACGGGTCACAACTTTAAATGCATCATTGTTCTTTGGACGTATCATTATCATTTATTATCATATTTATAATATATAGATACAATAGAGGATACATAGGCATACAGTCATGAACCTCACTATGGTATCTCACAACATATGACATATGGATGAACAGTGGACCTTTAATGGCCAGCAGCTTGCCAAGCTTTCCGTCGACCAAGGATATTCTCAGGTCGCTGCGGCATCCTAACATCATCTGTCCCCTGGCAGCAGCTGAGTTTTGCCAGCAGTCGAATTGTCTTGGGTAGGTGCAGTTCCAGTCGCACACATACATATAATAAATATATATATAATTATCTTGTAACCATATAACCATATACTTGTTGGCAAGGGTCACGGGGTTCCATCCCAACTTTTGGGGGTTATTACAATGACACGCAGCATGCCCAATGACCCGCAAATGCTGGACTTGATCCTTCAATCACGCAACATGGAACTGGTTTCCACCACCGTGACATTTCCCGTTTCCAGTGTTTCTGGTTTCATGGCTGAGACATACATTACCTCGGTCTCCACTGTGGCCCGAGGTTACCTGGGTCACGAATACACAGGAGGAACCTTGTGCGACGATTGGGGCAGAGATGGATGGGATGCCGGATGGTGAATGAGGGGTGAAGAGGTGTCTCGGTTGGAGGTACCTAATGACCTGAAGCGAAAGACCCAGGAAGACACCAACATGGTACAGGATGCTTCATAGGTTTCATAGGTTTCAGGTGATGTTTGTTTCCCTAGACTTCGTTATTTCTTGACATGTCGAAATCAGTCAGTCATTTGGACAAAGGGTTCAGCTACATCCAAAGCTTATCAGGCTTATCAATTTTATCCCACCTGGTTGGTGGTTTCAAACATTTTATATGTTCCATAATATATGGGATAATCCTTCCCATTGACTAATATTTTTCAAAGGGGTTGAAACCACCAACCAGCCACTTTAGAATGACTTGGTATATCAAGGCGTTCAGTCCCAACACGCACGCTGCCCCTGAACATCCTCCTGGTGGCTGGCGGAGGTACATATTTATGGAGCTCGCGGAGGGAGGGTTGGGGGCCGAGGGGGCACATGTTGTGCTGGATATTGTGATAAAATCTGGCAAATTGGGGTTTTGGAATAAAGATGTTTTTTTGTAGTTGTTGGATTTTTTGCTGCTACAGTTTTGGGATGTTCTTTTGTGGTCTCTCGACTCATAACTGCGGCCATGCGGTACAAGGCAAAGGGACTTAATGAATAAATGAAATGAACGTTCTAGAGGCGAATAGGTTTCGAGGATGAGAAGTGGAGACTTCCCACCCATATATAATTCATTACCATGTCAGACGGGGGGCCAGGGAGCACGCCCCAGCCAAGACAACAGCTGTTAAAGACCACTGACCTACTGACCTGTAGGTCCTTGGCCAAGCTTTTGAAGGAGTTTGGCGCTCTTGAAGGCAGATCTTGGAGGGGCGTTGGTGTTCCGTGGGTTGTTACTCCCTTCAAATAAATCGTGGAGATTTGAAACCACACAACCCCCAGTAACCAACAAAAGTCAGGAGATGGTGGGGAAAACATGGAGGAAAAAAAGGCGGAGACACACACACACACATACACAGAACGGAGATATGTTGGCCCAGTGGATGAGGAAGATTATTCCAAAGAGAGAAACAGGGGGACTTTGTGGGCCCTACATGCTGGTCTTTGCCTCCAATTTCTTTTGGTGCTGGTTGACTTGGTTGGCAAATAAGGTGCTCGAAACAGTCATAGGATTGATGGAAATTCATGGAACTCCTCCATGTTTGATCCGGAATTTCGTCTATTCAGCGGAGGAAATGATGATGAGCCAGGGTCCATACATGGAGCATTTTGCACATACCCTCTGGTAATGACTAACAGTTTGCTATTGAAAATGGCCATTTATAGTGGATTTTCCCATTGAAAATGGTGATTTTCCATATTATAGTTAGGTGACAGTTTACCAGAGGGTAGGGTCTGAGGACACCTGGAACAGGAGATCCAGTTCTCACAGCCCTGCTTTGAGGTGCCTTGCTTCGGAACACCATCCTCGGAATGCTGCAAGGCGTGGGGTGAAGCTGCCTAGGTGTGAAGGTATCTGTATGAAACACTTCGGTCATGGGAGGTCTATATAAGGTATTGCTAGTAGCTGAAGACTACTACTCTAAAATGATGGAATTATGCTGGATCAAAGCGCAGTCTACTGGACCAATTGCAAGAAGGTTTGATGTGTTTTGGTTTCGCTAGACTTGTCGACCATTTTGACAGATTTTGAAGTTGCAATTGAGATTCATTATGCATACTTTGTATCGGGATCAGACTCGTGGTTACCTTCGCTTGTAACTGAAGCATCAAGCTACGTGGTACTTGGACATCTACTGAATGGTCCGTTCAATGTAGGTCAGGTGCCACATATCAAATATATGTTCAATGAAGATTCCTTGTTGTAGGCCTTGCACGGAGCTTACATCTTCCGGGTACTTCCATGGTAGGTACCTCAATTGGTTCATCACTGTATTTGGCATTTCACCAATCAAATGATAATGGGATGTAACCAGCATGGAACGGGGAGATGAACAACAATAATGTGGTAAACCCAATGCCACACACCTTCCATTTGGTGATACTTCAAATCCAACCCTGTGTCTATATATATATATATATAATTTCACATATTGGGATATATATTGGGGATGGTTTATGGTACAGGTTTATGGCATAGCATTTTTACCACATTCCTGGCACCTCAGGGCTCGTTTATTTGCACACGCGCAACCCTGTGGTGGTGCACCGGGACATTAAGAGTGCCAACGTGTTGCCTGGTTGGAAAACGGGGGCTGAGGGATGGGTCCTCAGTCAATAGGTGTCCCAACAATGGGTGGGGAGGTCAAAGTTGGAGATTTTGGGGGTGGTTAATGGCAAAGAATTCAAAGATGGGATGATGCCAAAAAAAGAAGATAAAACATGATACAACCAAGGGCTTGGCTGGTGGTTTCAAGCATGCCACTGTTTTTTTAAAATTGGTATTTGTGCACATAAGTTTTTGCAGAGGTCACATGATCAGAACGTCATAGTGATCAACCCAATCAGAAGAACAAATCAGATAATCAAGCGTTTGGGATAGTACAATCAACCCAATCACTCAAACTTACGGATAATCAGCGTTTGTGCAACTTTTGGCACTTTCTATTCCATCTTTTAACCCCACCCGTTGTATTAGTAGCCTCGCCATCGGTTTGATTCAAGGCTTTTGGACTTGGACTTCAATGTGAAGTTGGCCGACTTCGGCTGTTCCAAGCAAGTTTATGTCCGGCGGCCTGTGGGAGGATCGCCCAGCAGTAGGAGGATAACTCCAGATTGTTAAGGCTAACCCAGGATAAACACATATCATGGGGAGATGCTGGATATATATATATATACATATATACATACTGGTTGGTGGTTTGGAACAAGTTGAACATATTTTTATAATATATGGAAAAATCTTTCCCATTGACTTTCATATTTTTCAAGATTGTTAAAACCACCAACCAGTTATGGAATATAGACTTATAGAAGATTATATAGAACTTCAGATGGTTGCCATAGAATTTCCATATCATCACCTATAGGAACCTATATAATTATATCTATATATCACATCATTCACCAACAATATATGAGATGGGGTTCACATGACTTACAGCCTGGTTAGTGTTTGTCGGCTTAGTTGATCCAGTTATGAATCATAAATCCCAGATGCTCCATGTATGGTATATTTAACTACAAAGTTGGGTGATTTTGTAGTAGGGCAAATATTCCATACATGGAGCATATGGGAATGGAATAACCCATGAATCTGGGACTTGACCAGAGTTATCAGCCACAGTTCCTGACAATGAAAAAAAACTCAAAGCACTACTAATTCCAATTGGTGATGCATCAGGGAAAATACCGTAGATGACCGTAGTGACTCCCGTCGTGATTTTCAGGGCAAAAAGGGGTATTGCACTTGGTCTCTCTGAGCCCTATCCGATGCGCGAGATCTATTGGCTAACACTGCTGATGACTTCTCAACTGGTTGGTGGTTTGGAACATGAATTTTATTTTTCCCAATAGTTGGGATGATGATCCATCCGACTTTCATATTTTTCCAGGGGGTTGAACCACCAACGAGTTATAATTTCTAAAGTTTGGAGTGACCTTCACCTGCCGTGCTTTTGAAATTTATTGAGTCTTTCCCTCTCGCCCGTCTTCCACACCCAAGTTGGGATTTACAGCAGATACTCTCCACATGAGTATGGTTCACAATGAATAATCCCTATTGTCAGATAGACTCAAAAGTATGAATCTAAAAGCATCATGAATTAGACATCATATGATTGTAGAATATTGCACAAGATGAATAATCTGGGTAAATTTGATCACGACCTCACTGTTCTCCCGAGCCCTGGAATCATGGTTCATAGAGGAAATCATCCCCTTTTATGGCCGCAAGATTCAGGTTAGTGAAATACTATAATTTACCCAGAATAATGTTCATAAGTAGATGTCGTTATATTTGAGTGTCATGTCCAAACGCGTTTGGGTCCCATTTCGTGGTCTCCACGTCGCTAAAAAGCGCATCCAGGATATGTCCACCTCCTTCCACGCCACCGGATCCTTCTCCTGGATGGCGCCAGAGGTGGAGATTTCTGCAGCTTGGGGCTGGAGTCTAACCAGATTACCCTCTGGTTATGTCAAAATAGCTATTGAAAATGGCCATTTATAGTGAGTTTTCCCATGAAAAATGGTGATTTTCCATAGTTATGTTAGTTTACCAGAGGGTAGATTGATGTAGAAATTTGTGGATCACTATGTCATCTATGTCTAATTTGTTTCTAGTCTTGGGTTAGGTTGATGGCTGTATTATTTCTAAAGCTTTCTAGGCTTGAGTTAGATTGTGGCGTTATTTTGTTGCATTGGCTTGTGTTTTGGTTGGGCACTAGACGTGCAAACGCCACAAGGTCCACCACATCCGAGGTACTGGGAGCCCCAAGTGTTGTCATGTTATAAAACCACCTGCAAATGGATGTAACATGGTGATTGTCAGGTAACAGTAACATAGAAAAGTGACATCTAACAGAATCTAACATCTATGTAAATTCTTAGCTTCAGTATGGTTAAAGTATGGTTGCAGCTAAGTTTGGGCGAAGTGTGGGCATTACTGAAGGATGTGCTGAAGGATACTGACGGTGTTTCTCTTTGGGAACTTCACCATCGCCTGCAGCAACAGTGTGGGCCGTGTGGGGCAGGTTGTTACTTGCCCAACCAGTTGGGCAACTGGGCTACCAGATCTTGATCTGATTGATGAAAATTGGTGGTTGGAACATGGCTTTTATCACTTTCCATATGTTGGGAATGTCATAATCCCAACTGACGAAGTCCATCATTTTTCAGAGGGGTAGGTTGAAACCACCAACCAGTGATGATCTATGATGGTTCTGGTTGAGGTTGACATTTCTTGCTCAAACCGAATGTTGGCCACAAAGTCATGGCCAACCGAGCACAAAGACAGGCCCTGGTGATGTCTTGTGAAGTCCCTGGTGAAGAACCACTCCCAGGTGCCAGATACAACGCGGAGAAGTTGAGCAAATTCTTTCGCAGGGCAAATGTGCCTACCAGATGTGTCTATGGAGGGAAGCTGACCTTGGACCGGGCCAAAGAGGACATCAGGGATTTCTTTTCCACACACTGCGACGTGCATGTTCTGTATGGCATCTTCCATGGCCATGCTGGTTCTTGGAAACTGTCTGATGGTACCACCCTTGGGCTTACTGACATTTTGGAGCAGTGGGATTTGGCCAAACAACTTGGAACAGCACAACACCTTCTGATTGTTTCTGATGCCTGTGAGTCTGGCCGTATGGTTGATGAGGCTGCCCGCCAAGCACGGCCGGATGTGGCTGCGCAAGCATCCTGTTCCAGTCGCAATGTGACTAGCGATGTGGTGGGAGAAACCTTCACGGAGTATTTGCTTTGGAACATGCAGGGGCGCACCAGTGCGAACAAACGAGGCATTGACATGCTCGTGCACATCGAACCAGCACTCCGCAACTTGGGACCATGTTACTACTGCCCAGATCGAAGCAACTATAGAGGCTGGATTTTTGTGGATGAACATGATGGAGCAGACTTTAGCTCTTCGCGAAGCCTCTCCCTGAGATCTGACACCTCAGAGGATACATTCAGCCAGAGGTCACATCCACCAGGACAGGAGGATGCGTTTAGTCCAACATCAGATCCACCGGGGCAGGAAGAGATCGGCAGCCCGCGGTCACCAGCAGGGGAGGAAGAGATAGGCGGCCATGGGTCACCAGAACGTCGCCGCAGAGTAGAGTTGGAAGAAGGTGGGGAAGTTGCTTCGAGGGATCTCCTAAATGCCTTGGAGGATGCAAGGTCTGGAGGACAGGACTTTCTTGTCGAACAGACTGGAACCACACCCGATGGTACACACACCCGCCGGGTGCAAATTTTGGCACCGACTGACAAGATCGGGGTGGAACTGGAGATTGTGTTCACTAGGGCGCCTGGTGACCCACACACCCGGGTGCATTTTTTGGCACCGTCTGTAACGAAAAAGGATATGAAGCTAAAGTGCCGAGAATTGTGCTACGCGTTATTTTGTGGAATCAACTTCTTATTCTTATGTGATTGTGCGACCAGAATGGGGTGCACATGTGGTCAGCTATTCTTGGAATGGTCTGCTGCTATCGCCAAGCACGTTTGGTTTTTATGCTCTGGCAGCTGTCGATTGTAGCCTTGCTTTGGGTTTTGGGGGGACTTGCTTTGTACTCCGAAGAATGGGTTTCTTTAAAAAAAGGCTGATCTCAAACAAACCGGCGCCTGTACAGTAAGCTATTGGAACCGCCCCTTTTTGGCTGAACCATTTGCCTGAACGTTCCATCTGCCAGCTCACATTTAGAATAACATTTGGATAGATTTGGTCTTGCGGTCATGCTATCTACTACACTTTCACGAAATCCGAGGCGCTGCAGTACAGCGAAGGCAGTGCAGTTCAGCAAAGGCTGTCTGCACAGTTCCCGATACTTTTCCATCCTGAGGCCAAAGCAGATAAGAGAAAAGGCTGCCTGCTGGAGTCTCATTGTTTTCTGGGATAGTGAGTTGGCTGTTGATATCCCTAGATTTTTTTAAGGGATTTTGCCCCCCTAGCAAATCTATATAAGTGTCATAGTTCTTGCGCTTTTGCAATGGCCTCTGCAAACCGAACATCCTGATAGGTATGCTGGAATTCAAAGCGTAAATTGCTCTCTGTAGGTATCTCCCCCAACAATACAGGTTATTATGGGTTTTATATAAATGGTTTTAACATGTTTTAGCAAACCGTTCATAAAAGTTGGCCTTCTGACCGTTCTGTGCTTGCAGGCTCGAGCTAGTGCTCACCTGTAGATCCTGTAGTTTGTGCTATGCCATATTTTGAAAAGCTGGTAAGAGAAAAGCAAGTAAAAGAAAAGGCTGCCTGCTGCGGTCTCATTTTTTAAGGCGGATGTAGTGAGTTGGCTGTTGATGTGTGTAGGTTGTTCAAGGATTTGGGCCTCCCTTAAGCAAATCTAAATGTCACAGTTCTTGCATGTTCTTGCGCTTTTCCAATGGCCTGTGCAAGTGGAACATCCTGATAGGGAATTAAAACCCGTTCATGGAATTCAAAGCAAAGATTACTTAATTACTCCCTCTTGCAATCTCCCCGACGATATGGATCTTAATAAGCCGCTCATAGAGGTCGGAGGTCGTCCTTCTGAACGTTCTGTGCTTGTATATTCGAGCTAGTGCTCATCTGTAGTTGATGGTTCGAAAAAAGATTTCGGATGGTTACCCGAGGTGACAAGCATATATTCTGTCATGGGTTGAAACCACCAACCAGCAGCGATTGCAACACCCCAACAGCTGGGCAACTAAATTTGCAGGGCAAAGATCTATGATAGATGTGGATCTTATGTCACTGTGAGTGGAGACTTTCTTGGACCCTGTCTGCAACCAATGAATTGGTGAGCAGCGGACGTTTATGTTTGCGGCATCCTCGTGCAACATTTGCCTGCCACTGCTCAGTATATTTCTTGCTCGAACTTAAATTTTGTTAGCCACAAAGTCATGGCTAGCCCAGGGCTGCAAAGACGGGCCCTCGTGCTGTCCTGTGAAGGCCCTGGAGAGGAATCTATCCCGGGTGCCAGGCAGAATGCAGAGAAGTTGAGTAAATTCTTTCGAAGGGCAAATGTAGCAACTGAATGTGTGTATGGTGGAAAGCTATCTTTCAATCATGTTATAGGAAAACTGCAGGATTTCTTCTCGAACAAGTGTGATCTGCACATTCTCTACGGAATTTTCCATGGGCATGCTGGGTTTTGGAAACTGTCTGATGATGGCTTCTTGAGGCTTCAGAATATTTTGCAGTGCTGGGATTTGGCCAAACTAAAGGGAACAGCCAAATACCTTCTCATTGTTTCTGATGCCTGTCAGTCAGGGCATATGGTCAATGAAATGGTCATTGAAGATTTCCTCTCGGCACGAGGAGACGTTGCTGTGCAAGCATCCTGTTCTCCTTGCAATCCTACTTATGACATGGTGGGAGAAACCTTTACCGAGCTCTTGCTATGGAAACTCCAGGGCCAGAAGATGAAGAGGGAGCGAGATGAGAGAATTTGCAACATCGAACGGGCGCTTCTTAGCTATGGACCATGCTACTACTGTCCGGACCGAAGCAAGTACATAGGCTGGATATTTGTGGCTGCAGAGGGGTCAGATCAGAGCTCCCAAATCTTCTCTTTGGAGGCTGATAGCTCGGACATGATGAGCCAATGGTCGTTTCCCACTGAGCACGAAGCCGCATCCGACCCCAGGTCAGTTTCCCTCAGACATGAAGATGCACCCGGCTTGTTTCCGGCACCAAGTGAAACCTCATGGGCAGTGCCTCGGCCGAATGCGACGGCCCAACATGGAAATGGGTGCCAATCAGTCCTTTGGTGCCTTTGCCTCGCTGCCTTCGTTTTTTTTTTTCATCGTGATGCCTGAGCATGACACCGCAAGAGTGTTTTGCGGTTCTTTGTGCGTTCCAGTTTCGCAGTTTTCTTTGTGTGGTTCTTTCTGGAAGCCTTGGTACACGGAGGCTCGTCAGCGCTTAAACTCCCAGATACAAAGGGCTTGTTCTGAACATCGCCGCATTACTGTCATTACTGGTATTTTGAGCCACCTCCCATATGTTATCATTTTTTTTACGTCTTACACGGCATGACGTTTGTTCAGCAAACCATTTCTGTTCCAGAGATGGACACCCCTAATCCACAAGCATTGAATTTGTCATTTTGCAACATGAATTGGTGATAGTTGGTGTAAATTGGAATGAATTCGTATGACACCTGAACATAGCAGACAGAGCTTGCGAGGCCAAAATGTCTGTCCGTCGGCTTGGATTGCGAGTCGCAATGATTTCTCCGGAGTTTTTTTTCCTCATCGGTGTAGCCAAACAGGTTGACCTAAGGTGGGGAGCAAACCATCCTCATGCTTCAGCAACTTTGGACACATCCTGCCTTATTTAATGTCCCTGGCCCAAACCATGGCGCAGGTCATCTTGGAGAAGCAAGGTTTTGGCCGAAAGGTGCAACTATGGCCTGGGGTGGAGATAAAACCCGAAAAGTGACAGTGATACCATGATGCGGCACTGCTTCGGAATAAGTTGGATCATGTTGGATCATGTTGTGTGCATGCAGTGGTACTCAAGCAATGGTCGCGGAAGTCATTGAAGGTTCCATTGACTTGCCACTTGTTGCATGGCGTTAATTTCTACTTTCCACTTGTTACCACTGAGATTTTTTCTTTTTGTTGGCAGAGAGATGTCCATCGATAATTGTGCCTAGCCGGACCCTCTGTTTCCAACCAATTGCTCCTCAACCCCATTATACAGTACACGGACATACACGGACTACATTATGGGTTTAAGATTGTAAATCAAGGACAAAGTCACCCACAAGCCACCAGGCCCGTAGGAGTTATAAGTTCCATTCAATTTTATAGTATTCATCGGAGTTTATTTGTTCTCAGATGTTATAAGATGTTGTAAGATCAACTTATTCTATAGTCACTATACGTAGTCTTAATGAGATCTTATGAGTCTTATATGGGTCATATTTAAAATGCTGGATGAATCAATGGGAATTCCAGGATCCTGAATTGGAGGTACTGTGCCAGATAAGGCCATATTTTTGGGGTATAGCCTTACATAGGCCTTATATACGGTAGGTACCTCCAATTTAGGATCCTGGAATGGCCAATGAATGAACGTCCCACCACCAGCTCCCGACACTTCTTCGCTCCAGGCGGACATCTGGAGCTTCGGCTGCACGGCGTTGGAGTCCTCCACGGCGCTGCCGCCCTGGGGGAAGGGCGCCATCGATGGGATGCTGTCCGCCGTGAAGCGCGGGAGCCCACCCGGTGGTGGTGGTGGTGGCGGTGGTTGGGCTGGGGTTGGTGTGGAGTGTGGGACAATCAATGGGATATTCATGAATTAGTAATGGGATAATGGAATGGATTATGACTTACCCTCTGGTAAACTAACATAGCTATTGAAAATGGCCATAATTTATAGTGAGTTTTCCCATTAAAAATGGTGATTTTCCATAGTTATGTAAACGTTTACCAGAGGGTAACATGATGGAAGATGAATGGGATTATGACTTAACATGACTTAACATTGTTGGAATTTGCTGAGTCGATGATGTTTTTCTATTTCCCACTAGGAAAATTCACTGTCTGGGGAATCTATAGGGGTTACTTTTTATTTGTTGGGGGGTGTCCTTAAGCAAATCCAAAAATGGAAACCTAAACGTTTGGTATTCATACTGTGATTAGATGTGTGCTACGTGATTTGTTGCATTTGTGTGTCTATTCTGTGTTCGTCCTCTTTGATTGTACGTTTAGATGTTGGATGAATATATTTGGTCGTGGTGTTGGTTATGACATGCAAGAGTGGACAACACATATCCAATGCTGTTGGGGGTAGTCGGGTGGCTGTTGAGCTTTTTGATTGTTCTCTTGTTGACATCTTGCAGTGACCCGCCTGACTAAAAGGGTGAAGATTACATGTGGCTAGTCGGGAATTTTAGCTTATCAATGGCCTTTCCAAAAATCAGCCATGACGTGCATTGATTGGGGGACGCAAGCAAACCAAGCTGAAGCAACAAGGGGTAGTTTCAACAAAATGATTGGGTTTAGTAAGTGCATCATTTCTTTCCCACGGCTCACAGATGTAGATAGCGTGTTGTTTTCTATATGTTTTAACATCAATCAAACAGCAATTTGATCATATTTTATCAGTCCATATTATATACATTGGTGATCATTTGTCTGTAAACTCACCTGATAGTATAGGATAGGCACATACTTGATCACTAGTATGCTGTACTATTGCTGTGTAAATTCATTCATCCCTTGTTGACCTCTCCACATGAATCCCCCAAGATGTTTGGTGCGCGGAGGATTTGCCCAGCCGCCTCCCCAGGCTGATCGGCCTATCCCAGCAGACACCTCCCATTCCGGAGCCCTGCATGGGGAGTGGTAGTGGTTTCCAATGTGGTTATGTCTGACCATTGGGTGCCCCATCTTTTGGCCATCGAAAATGGCCAGCATGATCCAAAATGTAAAGGCATCAGAAACAGAACCGGGACTCAAATCGCAACAATCATCAGAAACTGGTTGGTGGTTTCAAATATTTTTTTATTTTTCCATTTCATATATGAGATGTCATCCTTCCCATTGACGGACTCATATTTTTCAATATGGTTATTGAACCACCAACCAGTATTAGCTTGTATATCACCATTATGACTATATGTATATATATATATATATATTATATTATATATTATATATATATTATATATATTATATTACTATATATATATATATCCCCAGGATATCCCAAGGATGGTAAATCCCCCAAAAAAGTCCTATGGACTCAAGATGGTTAAAGTTAAAACCACCACCAACCAGAAAAAATCCAACCCTTTGGGGATTAATGTCAACCCTGGATTAATAAATCCCTAGATTGTTTAATTGGGGGGATACCATTTGGAATGATCTTTCTGCCTGCGCCCCCGCCTCCAAAGCCCCAGGAGTCCACCCTACCGAGCCTGAAGAACTTGCTGCAGAGCTGCCTGCAGCGGGCGCCGGATGCGAGGCGCGCCAACCAATGGCAGTGGCCGGGGGGAAGGTCTGAGCGGTTCCCAGTGGTTTGGGGTTGGATTTATATATGACATCTGCTGAGATCAAAGGATGAACGTGTTGTTAAGCTGAGCTCGTGTATTTTGAGATGAAGATGGTTGGGGTCTTATTTCTGTCTCCGTTGGTCCTATTGAATCCCCTCCGCTATACCCACCAGAAACCTGGTTAGAATATGGTGGATCTGTTCATTTCAAAACCTCTTTCGGGGATGCTCAGTTCCAGGTGGACGGGACTCACACATCGGATATAGCTTATCAATGATCCGCTCACAGTAGGGAAGCATTTCAATATTGGGTTCATCAATAGGGCCACCTGTTTCAATCTTCATGATGATATAGCTAGTTAGTATCTTGATCAAATCTGGTTGGTGGTTTGGAACATGAATTTTATTTTTCCATTCGGTTGGGAATGTCATCATCCCAACTGACGAAGTCATATTTTTCAGAGGGGTAGGTATACCACCAACCAGATTAGTATTAACCATCATTAACCATATAATAACCATATATTAACCACCATTAACACTATATATAGATATATCAACCAGATATTATTGATAAACCATATTATTCATGATCATTAACCATATAATAACATTATATTTACCATATAATAACCATTATTAACAGTATATATATAGATATATCAACCAGAAATGATGGTGATTTGCTTCGGATTTACCCCAGATCTGGGAGCTTTGCCGTGCTCTTCCAGCCCGTTTCTCCTAGGCCTGCGGCTTCGGAGCTCTTGAGTCTGGCGGCCCAAGTGCCCGAAGGAGGGATCCAGGGTTGGGCACGTTGGCAGCGAATATCTTTGGCATGGATGGAACTGGGAAAATCTTCGAAATCTTCCAAGAGGGTATAGGTTGAAGTTAAAGAAATTAACGATTATTTATTATATCAATTTACCCTCTGGTAAACTAGTAACTAGCATAACTATGGAAAATCACCATTTTCAATGGGTAAATCCACTATAAATGGTCATTTTCAATAGCAAACTGTTAAATTACCAGAGGGTATCTCATCTAAAATCTTGGGTTTTTTTGGAGAGCAGGGTCACTACGTCTTCTTTAGAAGTATCATCCTCCAGGTCCAGGTAGCCATGGAAGGGTGGGAGCCACCGTATATTCCCAGCATCGCCAAGGTCATGAGTACTTCATGCCGCCCATGAAGGCCACCGGTGAACAGCGATGGTCCAATTTTTTCTCAATGGCCTGTAAAAGGTGACTCGTAGCCCAAAAAAAACATGATGTAAGGGAAATGGAGAGTTTTTTTTCTGGCTCTGGAAAGTCCGATTTTGGGGGCGTTTGTGTTGAATATGATCTTCATGGTGTAATGGCAATTCAACTCCTGCACGCTGGGAAGAGATCATGGGCTCCATGGGCCAAGTTATTGTCCATTCTTTGGCGGGTTCTCCGTTGAAATAGACCTGGGTGTTCTTTGTTTTGAGAACTTGCCAGACTTCCATGTTACCCCCAGGTGTTTGAAATAACATTATGGTTATCAAAGGAATGTCCCAGTTGTTGGTTCAGAAAATTTTGTTTTGACATCACGACCAAAAAGTCAGATAGGCTCAGGAGTGCAAGTATTACAAGATGGTTCAGGGGCCTTGACTGTTTGAACCTCAGACCACTTAGATGCACGTATACTTACTATACAAGCAAGTCATGACACACATAAACAGCATAAACAGCTTAAACTTCAACCATCTTAAACCATCTTAAACCATCTTAAACCATCTTAAACCATCTTAAACCATCTTAAACCATCTTAAACCAGTGATTTTGCAGGATATCCAAACGTTGCATCCCCAAGTTTTTTGTTAGGACGCAGAGACCGTCTCACCGCAGGACAAACGGCGTCACCACGACTCGCGCGTAGCCTGGAGTTGAGGTGGGCTATAGTGGTGGATTAAAATTAAAATGTCATAATTTTTGGTGGTTTTTCATAGATGTTTCAATGAATTGGTTTAAGGGAAAATTTTCAGTCCCTTAAACCCATTGAATGTTGATATTTTTGGTGGTTAAAGTATATGGATGTTAATTGGTATTCAGATATCGATGTGTGTATTAATGGAATATGACTCTGGTAATTTGTTACAGTTTGCTATTGAAAATGGACCATAGAAATAGTTGATTTACCTATTAAAGATGGTGATTTCCATAGCTATGTTCAATTACCAGGAGCAATGGGAATGCAATGAAAGTGTAGTATAGCTGCCTATAGCTAAACGGGGGATGTTTTTCATGGGATTCCCGACCATTTTATGGGAACAAAAGGGGTGTGGGGGGTGTGGTGAATATTACGATTATAGCCATACAGATCTCAATTTTCAGTGTCTGTGGGGTTCGGATGGGCTTACCATGTTTTACCACATAAACCACGAAACAACAGCACATTTATATATTTGTTGTGGCAGAAGAGCAGCAAACCACCAAAATTAGTTTAAGATGGTTTCAGAACTTTCGTGGAACATTTTGTGGGAATCCTTACAGTTTGATGGTAAAAAAACAAACACAATTTGTTTGTGTGCAATTTTAGCCGGAAACTAACCCAGTGAAATAGAGTTTCTTGTCGCTGACCCTCGGTGTTGAATGGACACCCTGGAGTGATTTTGAGATGTATTAAGGTAATTGACTGTAGTGTCCTGTGGTTCAGTTTGGACCTGAACCACAGGGTTGCAAATCAAAGATGGTTTCTCTGATGGAAACTCTGGTATTGGATTTTGTTCATGAAACCGATTAATAAGGAGGCAAGAACACTTGGTTCTACTGGCTGTTTGCGATCTGAAAGTATTGCAATTTGGGAAGGACGTATGCCAGCGGAACCTGCCACTGCTCTAATGATTCTGATGTACGATGATGTTTTTCAGGGCGCACACATGGACCATTCCTGACATTTCTTGACAGTAGTGCATTTATAGTTTGGCCAAGACTGCTAGTACTGGTGTGGGCAATGCCCCTCCCATTATTTGATCTATCTTACATATTGTCAGCATTCTGGCGGTAGCTTCACAGCCAAGCGGGACACAGAGTTTGCATGATGAGGCCCCTAAAATTTCCGTAATGCATGTAATATAGCTTTGAAAAGCACTTCCAGTCGCAAAGTTATACCTAACTTCTGTGTTTTTGTTTTTTTGTGGGGAAAGTGTGGATCAAGAACCCATCTAGACCATGTGGGGACCTCTCAGGAGTCCGTTGCCCGCCAGGTGGTTCCTGATGGGCGAGGAGGGACGTGAATGTGTCAAGCCGACCATAGAGCCAATCTCATCATTTGATCAAATCCCTGGGGTTTCAAGCAGGTGAAGCATGCAGATAGTGGAGTTTTTTTGAGTTTCATATATAATGTCTTGCAGGTATCTAACCTGCCTGAGTAATCTTAGTAAGTAGGATGAACCAATCTTATTGCATACTATTTTGATCTATATCATATATAATAATCTCAGTAGCCTCAGTAAATAGGATAAACCACCAAGTAAAACGGATTAAAGCAGCCATTTCTTCTGGTGGTTGGAAGAGTTGGTTCACCAGTGCATGGTGATGGCACCATCGCATGTCACTCCTCCATTGCCTGAATTCGCTGTGAGTCGTGCTGCGTTTAGCCTTTCCCGCCTATGCCTTCCATGCCTTCCTGTCGGACCCTGCTGAAGTGTGAACCGTAGTATTTGGATGTATTTGGGTCATACTTGGATGGGTACTTTCATATACTTACTGTAAATAATTGTAAATCACTTAAATGTCTGACCATTAATTGAAATATGTATACTAATTGGTACTATTTTGTACTACTCAACTTTCAAGATTGGCCATGATGCATTTGAAGCCTTTTTTGCAAGCGAAATTTACGTGGCGGAGTTTGTTGTGATTCCAACTGGTGCATGTGGTACGATGATGCCACAGGATTTTGAAAGTCGTGGGTTACACTTGTATGGGCATTAATGACGACAATAGCCCATAAAGGGCCATAATATACTGGCATATACTGGCCCTTTATGGGCTATTGAGACTAAAAGATACTAAAAGTGGGTTACACTTTTTTGCCCTTTCACACCAGACTTCAGAGTATCCTTGTTGCCTCCTAGGGCAGGGCCGGCAGGGACGGCTTTGTCGTTATATGACGTGTCAGCACAAAGCAAAGCGCTCGGCATGTGGAATTTTCTCGCCCACACGGGGCACGCATTTGCGCATTTGATATAAAGGACCCTGCGGCAGTGGCGGAGCGTGATGCGTAGCTGCGTCGCCTCTAACCCTGTCTCAGTACTTAGTGAGGGCGGCTCAGCCGTCATATGCAGGGGCAGCCGTGAAACACCAGATGGCCATCAGTTTGTCAAATTGGTCAGAATGTTTGATCCAAGACGTATCCCAATCAAGTAATGATGCTAGACGAATGGCCCCTGAAAACGCATTTAACACATGATAGATGGAGTTGTACACAAGTAGGTCTTTAAGCCTTAAAATGCGCATTATGAGGTATAAAATGGCATCGTTGAATGATTTATGACCCTATTGGCTAAATACTGCTTGATCAATGCCGGTACAGGATGGATCACCTCGAGCTACCCGATGCACTTGACGGGCGAGAGCTTCCAAACCTCAGCCGTGGCAAATGGAATCAAATGGATCTGTGGAAGGAAAGAAGTCCATCAAGTGGGACACTTGAACATCGTCATATATTCAATGGTAAGGCCATATTTTGTGGGGATATTCCCTTACATGGGCTTTCATAGGCCTTATATATGGTAGGTACCTCCAATTTAGGTTCTTGAAATGGCCATTGATATATGATGTGCATGAAAGATTCGCAGTGTTCAATGGATTGGTTTAAGGCAAAATCTGAACCATAAACCAGGGTTTCCCGTGAAATATAGGGGGGTCCTCCAAACTTTCCCTGAAACCATCTTACACCAATCCATTGAAGTGTATCAGTTGAAACCACCAAACCGAAGCGTTAACACCAAGTGATTCCTGGAAGCCATTTGCCGTGTGTAAATTCGCCCGCGAAGGCACCTTGATAAGTCTGCGACCTTCACGTCGTGATGTCGCCAGCACGTGGATTTTTTTCCAGAGCCTTTCGGTCAAGTGGGCTGGTGTCGAGGCACATGTTGAGAAGATGTTGGTAACCCATCAGTACAAGGTGGTGCCCCCTCAGTTATAAGATGGTTTATAAACCCCATTAACTATAGTTATAAGTACCATAAACCATAGTTATTGGAGTTATGTTCACCAACTTAGCTAACGAACTGGGGTACCACCTTGGAGTGTTGTTTTCAATGGCTCTCCAATGGTTCGGAGGGAAAAAGCTCCAGCCACCAATGGCATGTCATGCTTTGGTTACCGCCTTTGACCTTCAGATGCGCCCGCAACACGGTGATTGGATGCAAAGAACGGATGGCAGGGACGACAGAGTTGGTGAATTTTCTTTCAAGATCCCAATCCCATAGGATCCATGTATGGTATATATGGTAACATTTACCATCAATATACCCCCTTTATGTTAGCATATATACCATACATGGATCCTATGGAAATGGATCCAGATTTGAAGTGAGTCAACCATTCGTTTCACATGAAAACAGCACCTCGGCTCTTCCACCAGTGCCTTTTCTGGAGGTTCTAAGGGCAATGTCCGAGATTTTGGGTATGCCAAACTCAAGGGGGAACTGAAAAGCTGAGATGTCCAAACATTTTTCAGGTGTGGATCAGCAAATGGTAGTTTACCTTCCAGAGAACTAACATAGCTATGTAAAATGACCATTTGTAGATCATTTCCTGTGGAAATCCGTGGGTTTCCACAGCTATGATAGCTTACTGGGGAGTATGGAAGAAACACTAATTATAGGTATCTTTGTCACATCCTGGGCACACGTTTCATCATTTTTTTTTGAGTTGCCATAGTTATATCATGTCATATCCCACTATATTCATCTACATTCCCATTGATATTCCCAACAGATCGCATTATATCCCCATATTGTTGGTTACAGTTCCCTGTATTCTAAAGCGAAAGTCCTGCCATTCAAACATCGCTTGGAAGACAGTCTCCGATCAAAGCGGCGGTCAGGTGCAGCATTTTGAAGCGCACAGCTGCGCACCTTCGTAACTGTGTCGATGTGTCGTTTTCCCCGTAAAGGCGAAACATAGATGGCCATAGGTCCCCATAGGTCTCACATGGTAATTAAAACATATTAAGACATATTCAGCCTTTTTCTCAATGGATCTCAATGGCATGAATTAACTAGATGCATTACAAAAGTCGCTGGATACGGACAGACTCTGCATCTAACCGAGTTGTGGAAAAATCTTTATTCAGGATATTATTTGTCCATGGAATATGGTCGGGTTTCTAATGCATCCACGTTCTTTGCCAGAGTGTGAGCGTTGGAGATAGTGCCAGATGATTGCTGAAACCTAGAAGTTTCTCAACCTGGGGTTGAGATCAAATAGATATATGGCCACTATGCCACTATGCATTTGCGATTCCTGGCTATCCAAGAAGTTGTGGTTGGTGCTACTCCCACCAATCTCAATTCCAATGCCCAGTTTCCTCGATCCATCCAGCACTCTTGTTGATATTTGACCAGTTTTAATCATAACATATATTCGGCATCCCTTTCCTGATTTTCATTCCTTTTTTGCTGATATCATCATATCACAGTCCCCAATTTTTTGGTGAACTATGATGACCTGACCATTTTTTGTTACCACTCCCCCATCTTCAGCTGCTTTAGGGCTGCCGCCGCACGTAACGCAACCGCAACTCGCGTCCGGTACAAGGCTGGATGTGCCGCCCTGTGGGCCACCGTGGAGAGGCGATGGCGCGCAACAGAAATCGAAGCGGAGCAGGGTGGTGTACTGGGGTGATTTTACCAGCAAAAATAGACGTTAAATGGTGATTCAATGGGATTTAATGGTATTTTGCCTGGCATTTTGATGGGATTTAATGATTTAATGGATTATTCGGTGGGATTTGGACATGTCATAGAGGCTTATTGGATTGGTTTGATGGAAAATCTGTTGAAAACCCATGGGTTTTCCGATCTTCTCATCGTGCAATTCTGTCATAATGTGAACTATATCTTCCTGCCCTCAAGAAACTCGTTTTCATGTTCGATCCGGTGGTTAATGGAGGGGAGTGGTGAAGGGAGCTAGGTGATATCCGTATCTGCGAAATGAGAAGCCAAAGGAGCTACGAATTGATTTTTGGAACCACGTGATATGTTATTTTTAATGCAGGGCAGTGATTTGTGTAAGATTCGCCACGAATTGAATGGCATATTCCCAAAGCTTACGATATTCGCGGCTCATCACCATTCAAGCCACTCCCAGGCAGTTGTCATCAGCCAAGAATGGGGGGTCCAAAAAATCGATCAGTGCTTTTCGGTTCGGACTTCGAAGTTAGCTGACTTCGGCTGCTCCAAGCAAGCTTTTGTCCGGCAGCCCAGCCATTGGAAGAACTTTGGCATGATAAGTCGTGCCAAGAATCGGCTTGGAAAACCTCATTAAGCCCCAGTATTTTCAGTGGATTATTGTTCATACGGGAAATCGACACCAAAGAACTTTGTCTTCAGATGACCTTGTCAGAATTTCTCCAGCCCAATGAATGCGGGCCCTAAATGAGATCAACATGCAAAAAACAAATCATGATTTCATCTACCAGGTGTTGCAGATCCGGAACCCAATCCCGGAATCTTAGAAAATTTCCAGGTGCTCCACATGTGTAAAATGATTGGCCACCCATTGAGGTGATCAAATAATCCTTTCATATGAACCCAGTTTTTGGTATCCAAAACAAATATATAGATCCAATGCTACACATTGCTAAACCAAGTTTTCTTTGTGTTTTTGTTAGGCATTGAGGGACTAATCATATCTAATTATGACATATTACAAGGTTGTGCCCCCCCCCGCTATACCGGTGATTTATAATCACCAGGAACTATAGATATATGTGTCATAAACCCTAGTTAACCAAGTTATATAAATCCATACAAGTCAACTTAGCTATCGGTTTGACCTTCGTAAGACGCGCTGAAACCGCCCAGGAGATCTCCACCTGGCCACCTGATCCTCCTCCTGGATGGCTCAGGTGCCAGCTTGGAAGTCTAGTCTCACCAGGTTCCACAGGTTGCCTGTGCCACCAGGGGTGCTCCAACGTGCTCCAACTGATTAAACGTAAATGAGCACGGCAAGAATCATCGTGATTTTACCTATAATTAACGATATATCGCCAATTTTCCCACTTGTACCCGTGGTGTTGGGAGCAACCCTGTGTGTCAGGTTCGGGTGTCACATAGCCCCTTCAGTTTTCATGTTGTGAAAGTCTAGTCGCGTTAATGCAGCAAGAAAATCATTTGGATTTGGATGTCTAAATTGTTAGGCTCAATTTGTATGGCTGTGGCTGAGTTTGAGAGTGCGAGATATGATCTCAATATTCTTCTTTTAGGATGTGCTGAAGGATGCTGATTTTCTTTCCACATGGAAATTTGAACATCTTGCGAATCTACGGGCCCTTGAAGCGGCACAATGTTGGGCAACTGGGCTATCATATTGGGACCATCTGTGATGGTTCTGCACGTGCAGGTTGACATTTCTTGCTCGAACCGAACGCTGGCCACAAAGTCATGGCCAACCAAGCGCCGCAAAGGCAGGCCCTGGTGCTCTCCTGTGAAGTCCCTGGTGAGGATCCACTCCCAGGTGCAAGGTACAATGCGGAGAAGTTGAGCAAATTCTTCCGCAGGGCAAATGTGCCTACTGGATGCGTTTACGGCAGGAAGCTGACCCTGGACCGAGCCAAAGAAGACATCAACGATTTCTTTTCTGTACATTGCGATGTGCATGTTCTTTATGGAATTTTCCATGGCCGTCAGGGATCTTGGAAATTGTCTGATGGTACCACCCTTGGGCTTACTGACATTCTGGAGCAGTGGGATTTGGCCAAACAACAGGGGACGGCCCAATGCCTTCTTATTGTTTCTGATTCCTGTGAGTCGGGGCAGATGGTGAATGAAGCTGCTCTCCTGGGCCGAGAAGACATTGCCGTGCAAGCATCCTGTGCTAGAGGCAGTACTTCTCACGATGTGGTGGGAGAAACCTTCACTGAGTATTTGCTTTGGAACCTGCAGGGGCGCAGTACTGCAAACAAACGAGGCAGTGACATGCTAATTCATATTGAGAGGGCGCTGCTTCAGTTTGGCCCATGCTATTATTGTCCAGATCCAAGCAACTTTAGGGGCTGGGTGTTTATCAATGAAGATGGAGCGGACCCAAGCTCGTTCCACAGTGTTTCACTGGCATCTGATACATCTGACACGACCAGCCAAATGTCAGGGCCAGAAGAAGCATTTTGCCAAAGGTCACCTGAACCTGAGGGTGCAACTGCCCTAGATAGACGCACGAGTGTTTGTCACAAAGCCAGAGCCATGACAAATCCCACCGCACGAGCCCTGGTGCTATCTGGCGAGGTTCCAGGCGAAGCACCGCTCTTAAGAGCCTGGGACGATGTGGAGATCCTTATCGCGACTATAAAGGCCTTTTGGGAGGCGAATTGGCCTGCTCAATTTGCTTGTGGCGGAAAGCTGACTCTGGACCGAGCCAAAGATTACATCAATGATTTCTTTTCGATACATTGCGAAATGCATGTTCTTTACGGAATCTTCCACGGGCATGCGGGCTCTTGGAAATTGTCTGATGGGATGTACCTCGGCCTTCATGACATCTTGCATCAATGGGATTTGGCCAAAGAACAGGGAACAGCCTTATGATTGTCTCTGATTGCTGCCGGGGGAACGAAGCTGAACATCGCCGAGGAGACATTGTTGTGCAAGCAACTTCGCAACTTCTATGTATTACGCAAAGGTCAGGGCCAGAAGAATTATTTGGCCAAAGGTCACCTCCCCCAGAACATGTTGATGCAGCCGCCCCAGTGCCTGAGCATTTAACCCCCTATCTCTACGTCCGGCCAGTCTGGCGGGTGCGGCGGGTGCCGGTCCAAGTCTGTCTGGAATCTGATGGCAGATGGCCCATCACCTGATTGTTTCGGATGCCTGCGGGTGGGGCCTTCCTGGGCCGAGGAGACATTGCCGGCCTACTCTGCTCTTCGTATTCCTGGCTCGGGCGTAGAGTGTGAAACATTCACTGATGCTTTGATTTGGAAGCTACAGGGGCACAGTATTGCAAACGAAGAAGGCAGATATATGCTGTTTCATGCTAAGAATGTTGCGAGACATGTTTGACAAATTGGCCTGTGCGTAAATGTCAACACAATGAAAGCTGTCTTACCTGCCCCCTTCAAATCCCACGCTTTATACGCTTGTTGGAATGTCCTACCACACTCCATTTCAACGCAACTCAAACAGATTTGAGTGGCAAAGTCCTCTCATGATTTAGCTGACCTGGCGCTGGCCACAAAGTTGCAAAGCTCTGTGCATAGCTGCACATTCTGGGACAGAAGCTCTTAGTTGTAGCTCAAGGCATGCAAATTGATTTCTAGTTGGTGGTTTCAAACATTTTTTATTTTCCATAAAAGATATGGGATAATTCTTCCCATTGACTTTCATATTTTCAAGATGGTTAAAACCACCAACCAGAATTTAACTCAGCGTGTACACAGTACACAGTATAGCCCCAACCATCCCACAATTTGTCCCGTCAACTCAGCTGGGATGCCCAGTTTTTATCCGTTTCTATTCCTTATTTCCTCTGGTTCAAACCATGGTGACACAATGACATAACTGAGGTAACATTAATATATATATATATATACACGACCTATATCATTGGTCATATCATTTAAGGCAAACAAATATCAACTACCCATTTTTTGTGGATGACTTCGCGCTGTTTACACCGCTTCCTGTTCTCAGCTGCTTGAGGGCTGCCCCCGCGCGGCTGGATCTGCCGCCCTGTGGGCCCAAAATTGAAGCGACAGTGGCGCCAGGCATGATCCTTGAACTACCGAAATGTAGTCAGAAATTATCAGGTTTTACTCCGTGAAGAATTGGTTTTTAATGGGATAATACGGATTGAACAAAGATATAAGGTTCACCCTCCGGTAACCAAGCGTCACAATTGAACATCCACCCTTAAGGTCGATGATTTTGCCAGCTCGTAAACGTCCACGCATTGGCGATTTTCTATTGCCACGTTTGATTGGAAAGCACTGGCATTTTCATGGAATGATCATGGGGATCAACCATGGTTGGGGTGACTAACATTGGTATAACCATGGCAATAACTTCCATAACTTGGGATCTATGATGAAATAAATACGTCCGCTTAGTTCACTGGAACTGCACCCCCTAAGTCTGGGAATCGAACTTGGCGCTGTGGAAATCGCCACCGTTTAACTGGCGTTCTTGAGCCAAGGAGCCAAGATCAATGGGCAATTATACAAGGAAAATATCCTGTAAGGAAACCAAGTTATAGTTAGGTGATGTTCATTGATGTCCTACTGCCAGGTTTGATTGCCAGAGGGGACGTGGGTAAACGCCATAAGTTAATGCGAGGTTGATTTGACACATTGTGACATGTTTGCCTCTTTGAGGGGCATATCCCAGATGCTCCATGTATGGAATATTTACCTACATGTTCCCCCAAAATGGCCCAAATGTAGGTAAATATTCCATACATGGAGCATCTGGGTATGCTTTCCTCCTTCAAGAAATGCGTTGTGTTTCCTTTTTGAAGGGCATTTCTTTGAAAGATTAGCCGCGAATTCAATGACATATCCCCATGGCTCAGTTGAGATTCGCCACTTTCAGGCACCCATTTGTAATGAGCCAAGAACGGGGGATCAAACAAATTGACAAAGTATTGTTGGTGATTCTTAGGGTTGAAAACTACAAATTTGTTGAATTCCTTTGAGCCAGAGAATTCTTGAGGGGTTTTGACATTTTGGACTTCAGTACTAACTTGCACAGTACTTCGGAAATCATATGTCAATGGGAATGGATCCCAAAATATGGCTTGAAAAGGCACCGAACCATACCGAACCACCATTTTAGGTACCTGAATGGGCTTCAACTTCCAAAAGTTCCCCCAAATCTGAGAGTTGGCTCATTTCTTCTACGCCGCCGCGGTTCGGAGATATGCCAGTCATGCAGTGGTTGTGGACATTGAACACATGCAAAGCAACTGGGTCACTAGCACTTCTTGCGCACAGAACAGTAAGCATCTCACACGACCTGGAAAAGTGAAAGTGGTGAGACATACTGTAATTACCAACATTTCATAGGTACTCCAAAAAAACAACTCTACAGTTGGGGATTTCAGAAATATTGGATGATAAGTTTTTCAAGCCTCAAACCGTTTTTCATGGATTCCAAATCACTATGCTGCAACATTCTTGAGATAAACCCCCCTTCATATCCCTCGCATTCCTTCGAGTTCAAACCACCAAGCAGGTTTTGAAATTTTGCTCGAACGGCGCAGCTGGTGCAGCCAGCATTTTGGGACGCCATGGTCGACTACTCCAAATGGGACAAGCTGGTTGGGGCCCTAGGTGATCTGACTGCGTAAACCCGTTTTTTACGCGAAACATGGGATATACACCATTGATCTGGGTAAATTATAACGACCTCACTGCGACCTCACTGGAAATCATGGTTAGTAAGGGAAATCATCCCCAAATGGCCTTAATTCAGGTTATTGAATTATTATAATTTACCCAGATTGATCTAACTAGATAAGCCCAAAAAATGTGTTTTGAGGATTTTGGGCCCCAGGGTATCTTAGGCTAGCGTTTTTAAGTGATGGATCAGTCAATGGACTGGCCTTGTTTAAAAATATTAAAGGGAAGACAGCTATTTTAGCAAACCATGAGATATAGAGAGGTTTTTTGCAAATGTTCCAGGCAACCAAGTTGGGGACTCGGTGGTTTGTGTTGGTTTGTAATTGGGGTACCTCCGGAAAATCAACATAGCTATGGGAAAAAACAGCTTTTTTGATAGGTAAATTAATTATAAACTATAAACAACAAATTTCAATAGCAATTATGCTGAATTTACCGGGGAGTATGTCATTTTAGATGCTTATCATAATCAAGCAATTGCCAAGATACTGTATGGTGGGATATAGCCCACCGCAGATCCTAACTTCAGTGGGATCTGCCTGGCGCCTTCCCTTTGGGGATGGCTTTGTTTATGGCTGGAATATGCCAAAGTCTCCATGTTAAAGCCCAATGCCTCTTGTTTGTCCCATTAGTTATACCATGTTATACCCATTAATTAAATCCGATGAATCCCAGTAACTATCTCATCATATACTTGTTAGATATGTAGATATGATTGGGACTACTATCCCAAAAATTGCTGACATTTGTTGACTATTAACCCCTTAATCCCAAAACAATTGGTAGATGCAATTATGCAAAATCCCTATAAATGGGTATTAGGTAATACCTCATCAACTATGAGATAATTGGTTAGGCCATTTATCCACCAATAATCTCATCCCATTGGTTATACCCATGAAATCAATCCCTAGAAATTGCTATAACGGTACAACTGTTATAGGTACTTAATCCCAGAAATTATCTCACCAATTGGTAGGTGCACTTGCCACTCCTGCGATGATTCCCCCCGCACTTGAGGACATCAGCGACGACGAAGCGCCCAAGCCTCGGCCGCACGTGTCCAAGTTCGACGCGCCGCAGACGGTGACCATCGGTGGACAGG
>Ga0126342_10001486_pt1 | contig 33187 bp, 37 predicted proteins | sample Cyp1metagenome_FD_92528 | JGI IMG/M metagenome (GOLD analysis project Ga0126342, IMG submission 92528) | Coral microbial communities from Lord Howe Island, Old Settlement Bay, Australia - Cyphastrea 1 metagenome | ecosystem: Host-associated > Invertebrates > Cnidaria > Coral ...
CTCAGTTGGTAGGGCGTCGTTCTTGGCGACGCGGACAGACTGCCGGTGGTGGTTCGATTCCCCGCTGGTCCACGGGTAAGCCTCAAGTGGTGACCCGCCGAAAGGCAACGGGCGCCGGCAAAAGAAAAACGCACTGATGATGAGCATAATCTCCCATGCCATGAAGACGACTTGCAAGAGCACTAGTGCACTGGTACTTACCGCAAACTACAGCTCCCATGATGCTGATGCTAGGAAAAGAACTACTGAGCGGACTCTGAGTGTGCCCTGAGTGCCGTAGCTTTGCTGTCTTTTTCACACTAGACCATGTCTCACCCTCCTGTTTCACCGTTCTCTCGTTTCTCACCACTTTCGTTGCGACCCGGCGTTGTCGGTGTTTGCTTCAAAGTGTCAGGGTGAATGTCATGCCTGGACGGCTGCTCATTGTGATCTCGGGGATCCTGGCTGGGGGGATCCCTGGTTTCTGCATTGAGCTTTGTTGGTTCTTACACCCTCTGATTTGGCCCCTGGTGTGTTCGTTGTGTTTTCTGTTTTGCTTCTTGTTTGGGGCCATTTTCGTCATGACACACAAGATGTCATCATGCATGAATCCCTATCGCTGGTTGCAATCCCACTTCCTGGTGTTCTTTTGGTTGGTTTGTTTTTGGTTGGTTTGCTGTTGTTTTTGGGTTTTGTTTTGTGTTTTTGGTTTTCTTGCTGTGATTGCATATTGGACTGCGTACAGGTCCATTACCAGCACTTTTGGGGCTATCGACTATTGACAGCCTTGCACGATAATCTCAATTCATCTTTTGATACGATCGAACGTGAGTAACGACCTGGCGGAAGCCATGAAGGCGTTGGACGGAAAAAAGGACTCTTGCACGGTGACAGCTCAATGGATTATGTGTCGATCCATTTCAGTTCTCTTGTACCACATTGTCATTATCACCAGCTGTCCAATTGGCACAGCCTGCCCCTACTGAAATAGAACCAGCTGCGCTGCACCGCATGGCCAAATCAATTGCCCAGCTGGACATTGTGCCAGGTGAAGAAATTGAAAGCGTGTAGGGCATCGTTCTTGACGACGCGGACAGACTGCCGTTGGTGGTTCGATTCCCCGCTGGTCCGCGAGTAAGCCTCAAGTGGTGACCCGCCAAAAGGCAAAGGGCGCCCGGCAAAAAAAAAAAATGAAGAAATTGAAAGCGTGCCAGAAACCTCAGAGGCATCCCAGAAGTTCCGCCTCTGTTGCTATTGCCCCGTACCAAAATTCGGAAGAGCACTGCGCCAACCTACCGGACCCTACTCACGAGGATGTCCTTCAAGAGCACTAGAACTCTCATCAACGCTGAAGATAGACAAAGCACACGGGACTCTGAGTGGCCCTGAGCGCCGGTAGTTTCTCTGTCGTTTCATCTTAGATCCGTTTTCACACCATGTTCACTAGTTTCTATTTCAACTTTCTACATACCACATTACAGCGGCATTGCTGGCTTTTGGATCGTGTCACATGTATCTGTAAGAATGTTGCCCGTGCGGCTTGCACTCTGTGATCTCGAGACTCCTGGCTGGGGGGAGCCTTGGTTTCCGCATTGTGCCGTTGCTTAATGGCTCACAGATTACTGTATGGCATTTTTGTGGTTTTGTTGTTCCGCTCTTGTTTTCCTTTGCTATACCAATCCCTGAGGCCGTGCTGGTTTTTCGTGTTGTTTTTTGGTGCTTGTGTGTTTGGTGTGCTGTTTTTCTGATTTTTGTTGTTTGCCCTGTTGTTTTGCACGCTGACAGCTCAATGGATTATTATCGGTCCTACTCAGTTCTCTTTCGTAGGCACATTGTCGTCATGATTGATCTTGCCACTGCCTTAATTCGGTGAATTTGCAAAATGCAATTGTCTTTCCGGCGTGATAAACGACCTGGCAAGAGCCATCTGGCGTTGGACGGAAAAAAAATGTCAACATTGCGTTGGTGCAGAAACGTTTGCGCATGTGGACGTTGATGCAGATGAATACTTTCAACAGCTGGAGGAACTAACTGCAGAATATCCCAAAGAACTTGTTGATGAAAGTGGGTTCAGAGACTGGGACTATGAAAAGCATGAGATGAGTGAAAACGATTTGTGGCAACCGTTTTCTTCTTTGGAGCCACTGTTGGATGCAGCAGCAATGGAGCAGATCGAATCAGTATGCAGATCAGGTTGAGGTTGACAGGCTTCTGGAAATGGGTGTCACAGCAACCCATGACAAGTTCAGTGGAGAGCTTGGAACGCAACTCAGTGCAAAATTTGTGTTCTTGTGGAAAGAAGACAAGAAAGATGACAGATGCTAAAGGCAATGTGACTTCAGAAGTTCCTGGATGGCTGAGACGCTTACGTTTGGTTGCAAGGGAGTACAATTGGCTTGATGTGAGGGATGACGTCTACAGTCCCTCATCCAATTCAGCGATAGTGAAACTCCTTCCTGCATTAGCGCTTACAGATGGGTTCATACGAAAACTGTGTCCTTGGAACGTTGGACATTGGGGATGCATTCCTGCAGGTGAGCCAGCCAATGCCTCGTGTTGTCAAGCTAGGCAAGAGTGACTTCATCATCCCACGTTGTCTTCCTGGACAGCGTGATGCCTCCAAGCTTTGGTATAACCGTTTTGTGGAGACGCTGAAAACCAAGTTCAAAGCTGAGGTGTGCACGTGCTGAAAGTGAACAATTTAGCAGCGATGGTTTTGCACGTTGACGATGTTTTGTTCATGGGTGATGAGAAATGGGTTAGAACATCCTTTTTGCCTGAGCTGGAAAAGGAGTTCAGACTGAGCTCAACCGTTGTTGCACGAGATCATGGTGGTGGCTTTGAGTTCCTCAAATGTTGTCATGTGGTGGATGCTGGATATACTTGCGTGACTGTGTATCCAAAAGTGAAGCATGTTTGTGCGATGTTTGATAGATATAGCAAGGCCAATGGGAAGGCACCCAAGTTGGCCAAAACACCATGTTCACCTGGAAATCCTGCAGTGGATGAAAAGCTGGATGAATCTCTTCCTCAACACCTGGCTGACCGATCACTTGTTGGAATTGCAATGTATGTGAGCCAAGAAAGGTTCGACTTGCAGTTTGCAACCACAACACTTGCATCTAGCCTCAAACAGCCGACCTACAGGTCATGGGCAGAGCTTGGACGTTTGGTTGGATACATGAAGTTCAGCGGGAAAGTTGCGTTGAAAATGAGAAAGCTGCAGAAGAGAACAACGTTTCAAGAAGCAATGAGAAATGCAGATAGCCAGAGTGATTTGAATTGTGTTGAATTGAAACATTTCAGATTCAGACTGGTCAGGGAGATCAACTTCATCGGCAGTACATGTGGTCAATGGTTTGGTTGTTTGGTCGACACCTAGGAGTCAGAAATGTGTTTCGTTGAGTGGCACAGAAGCAGAATGGTATGCAGCAACTTCAGGGGCATGTGATGGTTTATTTCTTCACCATGTGATCAGCTTTTTGTGCGATGGAAACGTGAAACCACTTGTCCTTCACACGGACAACTCAGCCGTGCGTATGTTGTCAAAGAAACTTGGAGCAGGTAGGTGGAGACACATACGTGGCCGTTTGCTTTGGCTTCAGGAAAAATCAAATGGTGGTGAGATTGACATCAAGCAAGTGAAGACCAACTATACTATAACATTGCGGATCTCAACACGAAAGCATTGAACAAGGACAGATACATGTGCCTTTTGTTTTTGCTCGGTTTTGTCTGCAATGATGAACCAGTTGGGGAGTTGGAATTTTCAAGAATGGAAGCAAAAGAGATGTTGAAACACCAAGTCAGAGCAGTTCGAGAAACGATGATAGACACCACTTCACATGTTCCATGTTCACAAACCAACAAGTTTGCAAAACAATTTCTCAGAGTTCTTTCCATCTGGAGCGTTCTGGGTATGGCCGATGATCTATTCTTTACAATTTGCTTGCGTTTGAGATGGAATCCTTTGAAGCCTTGAGCTGGTGGCACGGAATAAAGAGCCCAATGATTCTTGCAGTGCTATGTGGGTTTCTTTTGATGTTTGCAGCAGTGGCATACATGATGCCATCAAGTGGAACAGATCGAGAGCCAGAACCAGAGGACCGAGATGAGGAGAACCAGTTGGAACCATCAACGGAACCACAAAGTTCCAGATATGAATCAAATTCGAGATCTTTGGGTATGAAATTTCCTGGAGTGTTTGCAGATGCAACGTTTCGAGCTGAAGGGATGCTAGTTTGGCTTTACTTCAGGTGCCAAGCTAGAGTTCGGCGCGAGAACAATTCTTTGGTGAATGCTGAAAGGATGAATGGACTTGCTGAGTTGATCCACATGTTCATGGATCACCCTAGTGGTCCTAGTGACGAGCAACATACCCATATGAAGGAAAGCTTGATCGCAATGACAGACCTTACAGATGATGAGAGGTCACCGCGCTTCCAGTTCAGCGAGCAACAGGTGATGGATGATGTTGGATAGGCCTTTCAAGGCTATCAGGCCGGCATGAGTGATGAAAGTGAGAATGCAACAGAAACAGAGGAGCAGCGATACCATAGGTATTGCCAGTCAACGTTGTCAGAAGTGTCAGATCCAGACACTTGGATGGAAGTTCATCACGAAGCAGAAGATGAGCGATATCATCGCTACATTCGCTACATGGTGAGTGAACGCCATGAGGTGTCAGCTGTAGAACTATGGGATGAACAGCAGGATCAAATGATGCGAGAGAACGAAGGATTGCTAGAGGAGAACTTGTGGATGAGAATGAGTTGTGAGAAATGTGCAGTCGCAACAGGCTAGCGGCTAACACGATCCTGTTGGACAGGACTTGCAAAAGTGAGTTGTAACGCTTGGCAAGAGCTAACGCGATCTCTTGAAAGCTCTGAGAGGAATAGACTATGGTTTATTGACGCAGTGTCAACAGACCGTTTCCAATGGTGACAAGCTGTTGCTTTGCCATAAAGTTTCCACGGCCCTTTTTGCATTTGGGAATCAGGTGAAGTCCTCGTGGAACCGTTTCGTTTTGTTTTCTGTTTTGTTTCATGCCGTAGGTAGAAACATTTGCAGTTTGACCCAAAGAGTAAACGACTCTTGGATCAAAGGCGGGGTATGGAAATGTTTTCATGCAACTTTTAGCCAGTTTAGACAGTTGCGTGTAGGAGTTTGCTAGTTGAAAACTACACCAAACACTGAAACCAGTGAAACCAAATCTCATGTCATGAAAGACGCATGAGCATGTGAAACGACATTGCGTGCGAGGCTTTGTGGGTTCAAAACAGAGTTTTTAAAAACCAACCATGAACATTTGTTGCAACTTGGGAAATTTGCGCGTTATAATTTCTCTTGACAACGCGACCAAAACAATGTTTGTTTGCATTGTGTCTATTTCATTTGGGTCATGTGTGAGTGCTTAGTATTAAAACATTCCAATCCAAAATGGATGTGAAGGTCTTGGCTACAACATCTACAATGTCGTACACATTTCATTTGCAGCGTTCCCATATGTCTTCATGATGGCTGGGTTAGGGCCCGTTATGGAGCCCAGCTGCTTGCGCAGACGCTCAGCGCTGTCCCTCTTGGACAGCAAGGACACTGGTGCTACAGTGTCAAGAATGACCCCACTCACCAAAACAACAAGACAGCAAACCAACAAACAAGCAAAGCCACAGGGTCAACTCCGTCACCAGCACACTTGGGGTTCAAAACGCCCTAAGGAGAATCTATTCAGCATGTCGCTGAGTTGATGCAAGAACCCGTGAAGTTCTCGCTCCAATCCCCCTTTAGAGCTTGGCCTCGCTTCAATTCACCTTCTCTCTTTGCCGACTTCTTAGACTTCTTCACAAGGAGCTGTAGAACAGCTTCCGCGCTGTCATGGACAGCCAAGCAACTTCCTTTTGCCTTTCTGGAATACCTTCTTCACATGGCACACATGCCCAACGATAGCCATTTGGTCAGGCGATGGATGTTCAGAGCAAAATGCCTGTTCCGCCTTCTTGTCTTCTTCGGCCAAACCATCTGTCACGGCTCGCCATTTCCTGCTTTCGCTTGATCTTTGTGCTTGTTGATCTCTTCTGTGGCAGCTGTGGCGGCTTGAATATAGAGATCATCTTGGTTCAAAATCGCAGTCGTGAGGACGGTGGATTGGATCTTCCGGATGTCGAGTGCATTTTTGAGAGACAATTTTGCCAAGAGCTGAACCTCCTTGATCAGGAACTTTTGAAATCCGCCTGCTTGTTTCTTGCTGTTGCCGCCAGGTTCGCCCGTGCCGCACTTGTGGGCCAAGGACCTCGGGGTCAAGGACGCCATCCCGGCGCAGTGAAGGAGTTTGCTGCTTGAAAAGAGCCAGAAAAATCTATGCAACGGGCAGCTGCACATGTGAAACCACACGCGCCAGAAGTTCACCCACTGATCCAAAAACAACATCGCATGTAGGACAACAAAGCTGAGAGGGAGGCACCTGATACACAACTGCACTACGTTTTCTGCGAATGTGTTCTTTGCCTGATTGTCGTGTGTGGCACAATTGTCGGCACCAAGGGCATATGTTCGCAACAGCAACATTTGACACGTCAGAGAGATAACCATGAGTACCACTTTTCCTGTTTGCTTTGTGTATTGCCAGAGCACTTGGTGTTGCAAACGCTTTTTTGCACACAGTACCATCATGTAGAACGCACAATCATACAAAGGGAAGGTCAGGAGGTTCATCATCAACGGAAGGTTCAGCATGTAACGGTTCAACTGGGGGATGCCAATCTGGAGGGGGAATCTGGTTCGGTAAAAATGTAGCTCGCATTTGATGTTTTGAATCATGTATTGTCTGTTTGTATGTCTGTCTGTATTTAGGTATGTATGGTATGTATGCATGTAATGTACTGTAACGTAACGTAATGTAATTTAATGTAATGTAATTAAATTTAATGTAATGTATGTATGGTTGTATGTATGTATGTATGTATGTATGTATGTATTTACGTATGTATGTGCTGTATGCTGGTACGGTATGGTATGGTATGGTATGGTATGGTACAGTACGGTACGGTACGGTATGGTATGGTATGGTTGGTACGTATTAACATATGTAATGTATGTATGTATGTATTGTATTCATGTATGTATGTATGTATGTGTGTATGTATGTATGTATGTATGTATGTATGTCAATGTATGTATGTATGTATGTATGTATGAAATGTATGTAATGTATGTAATGTAATGTAATGTATGTAATGTAAGGTAATGTAATGTAATGTATGTAATGTAATGTAATGTATGTATGTATGTATGTAATGTATGTAGTGTATGTAATGTATGTAGTGTATGTAATGTATGTAATGTATGTAATGTATGTAATGTATGTAATGTATGTAATGTATGTAATGAATGAATGTATGTAATGTAATGTAATGTATGTAATGTATGTAATGTATGTAATGTATGTAATGTATGTAATGTATGTAATGAATGAATGTATGTAATGTAATGTAATGTAACGTAATGTAGTGTATGTATGTATGTATGTGTGTATGTATGTATGTATGTATGTATGTATGTATGTATGTAATGTAATGTAATGTAATGTAATGTAATGTAATGTATGTATGTATGTATGTATGTCTGTGTGTGTATGTATGTACGTACGTACGTACGTACGTATGTACGTATGTACGTATGTACGTATGTACGTATGTACGTATGAACGTATGTACGTATGTACGTATGTACGTATGTACGTATGTACGTATGTCCGTATGTACGTATGTACGTATGTACGTATGTACGTGTGTACGTATGTACGTATGTACGTATGTACCTATGTACGTATGTACGTATGTACGTATGTACGTATGTACGTATGTCCGTATGTACGTATGTACGTATGTACGTACGTACGTACGTACGTACATATGTATGTATGTATGTATGTATGGTATGTAATGTAATGTAATGCAATGTCATGTAATGTAATGTAACGTAATGGAATGTCATGTAATGTAATGTAATGTAATGTATGTATTACGTATGTAATGTAATTCAATGCAATGATATGTTATGTTATGTTTTGTTATGTTATGTATGTATGTAGGTATGGATATGGAAATTTGTGTTTGTGTGTACACATATATATTATCAATTCGTCGCAAAAATTCACAAAACCAATGGAAAACACGTGCATCAGGACGGTTTTGCACGTATTTTATTCGTTTTCAAAACGGACATTGATGCCAATATTCGCCCAGTTGATTTGCTGTTTGGCTTGTGAAAATAATGGTGACATTTGTGGCAAAAATGGGAGGCGGACGTTAGAAGTGCCATTCGATGGCTCGCATTTTTGCATACTATTGGGTGCCAGGCCGGGAAAAAATATGATTTGTTTGTCGACATGAACAGCGTGTGAATAACGAAATGCAGGTGACAATGATGAACAAGAACATCCGAATGCGTTTGAAGTGGTCCATGGAGGACACACACATCCGATGCGAGTGGATTATCAACTGTTGCGTTGTACTTGCTTGGCATGAGGCAGGACCCAGGTCAATGCCATTTTGAAATGCAACTTGCAGGACACGGAATAAAATTGAAAGATGTTAAGGCGGGTTTTCCGCTGCCTGGACAGTACCATTTCCGATTCAAAATGAAATGGGAGTCTGGCACTTAGATACGGACATGACATATGATCACATAAATCTAAATCCATTGCACAAACGACAATCCGAAGGTCTGGTGCTGTGTGGATGGTGGGGGTCCCAGTTGTCCCAGTTTCCTTTTGTTTTTGCATTGTGGATCCGTAACATGTGAACCAATGCAGATGGACATTTCCAACAAACAACATCAAATTTACAGTAGGACATGTATTTTTTGTTTGTTTCTTTTGAATTTTTGATTGACTGTTGCCAGGACGTGACCAACGAAGAATCAATGGCAGCTGCCTTCAGTCTTTTGGTGATCGCCTGTTATGAATTGATTGCATTGTAATGTTTTGGTCAACTTGGGACAAAGCAAATGATCATCAAGGTGCCGATGTTTGAGGACAAAGTGATCGCGAAGGCCTGGTAGAATTGAGGACGCATGTTTTACAATTTTTTTCTTAACCTTCAAAAATCGAACACCATCACACTCGCCCGTTGCCACTCTGCCAATTGATGCAACGATGGCTTCGTTGTGAAACAATGTGTAGCTAGTCTTAGGCAATTCCGGTGGTTTTTGTGATTTTGCCGAAGTTCATCGTGTTGATTTTCAAATTCATTTTCTTGGGTTTCATGCCTCATGCGCCCAATTTCTACATCATTTTTTTTTGGTTTTAAATCTATCAATTCCTGGCGCGAGGTGTTGCGAGTCAACTGGGGCAAAGCGCAAAAGTGGAGTTCCAAGAAACTGACGCGATGAAAAATTGCAACACCCGACCAATATATGAAACAATCTTTCACAATCAATGGCAATTCAGCATCAAACATTGCAACAAGGCCTGTGCCATCGGATGTGCCATCAGTATTGCCGGCTTGCTGTGATAGCAAACTCGCTAGATGTCAATATGTTGAAAATCAATTGAACGGAATCTGGAAAAAATTGGAGATGCAATGGTTGACATGCCGAGTCCAAAGCAACAAACATTGCCAGGCATCGCCAGACACTTCGCCTCTGGTTCAGCTCTCTTGATTTCTTTGTGCGACATTTAGCACCGTTGTGCTGTAAAGTTGACTTCCACATGTATCAGTGTTTTTCAATCTTGAAATTGATTTGAAAATGGTCTTGTGTATTCTTGGGTATTGATCTCTCACATCCAAACCTTACAAAAACTTAAATGCGCCTTTGAAGTCCATATCAGTAAGGGCCAATCATGTCTTGGGATTTTATCAGCCTATCAGAAGATCACGCAGCTGAGGCCTAGAATTCCATCCATGAACCATGTACCAACTCATCACCACTAGCTAGCAGAGTGTTGCACCTGAAAAAGGAAGAGTGTCACATTTCTGATTTCGCAATGGCCCAGCATCACCACCAGTGCAGAATATATTTTGCATGTGCCAATTCTCTATATGTTTTGTGGCAATCAATTGCATTGTACAATTTGTTTATTTTGCCATTGCAAAACTGAGTTGATTTCCCATGTTTTTTCTTGAAATCGCAGCCATGCCAGGCATCTGGGGATTCTGAGGATTTGCTCTTTGGAGAAAGCAAATGGCCCAGAGCTGGTACTTAGGACGAAGTTTTGACCGTAGTGTTGCAGTCCACGCTTAGTACACTTTGCGAGCTGAGCTTGAGGCTCTGCTCCACAAGTCGGTCAACCAAAGACTTCTGGGAAGGACACATGTCAAGACAACTGCAAAACCGCAGAATTTGCAGAGTATTTTTCAGATCAACATTTTTGCTGATGCTAAGGCCAAAAAGCTTTGAAACAACTGGGTACCCTGAAAAAAGTTCAGCTGGCGGATTTTTCAAAAAAATCCAAACAGCTTACACGGAGAGCCAATCACAAATTGTTCTTATTCTTGACATTCTTGACATGCTTGACATTCTTGACATTTCTTGACTAGCTTCCAGTGTACAGTGCCTCTTAAAAATTTGGTTTCCATACAAACACCAGCAAATTGTGTTTGAGCACTCTGACTCTGGAAAACATGAAGTTGGATGTAGTGCAAGACTATGCATAACTTCACGGTTGTTCTTTGAATGCTGCATCGCACACATTTTCATGCTCTAGTTGTACCATAAAATAGGGGTAGTGTGAAGACTCCGCAGGACGACTTCGACATGCTTTTCGGTTGAGTTCAAGCAACTTGGAACTTTCTCTCCTGGACTCGTGCTGAAATTTCAGTGTACAGCCTCGGACAATCGTACAGCCTTCTGCCCCTGGGGTGCGAAAGTTGGACCAAGCTGTGTATACTGAGAGAAGACCTCAGCAAGTATATACCACAGCGAACCCACGTCTTCTATCGTCTTGTTGCAGCTGAAAATCACTCCTGTTGCTGCGGTTTTGTCAGTGAGACCGAGGGATGCAATGCCACTGGAAGTAACTTGAAGTGTTATCCAGCATACTTCTGGACACTGAAGAATTCTCACGAAGTCGGGCGACACCACTTCACACCTGTTGAGCATGCGGACGGCACAAAGGGTCAATGATATTCCAAAGCTTTTGCAGCTGTTTTAAGCTATGTCTGGAGGACATCAAAAAGTGGACTTGATTACTTGATTAGTATGTCGGACTGTAAGATATTGTAGGATACTGCAGGACACAATACAGGACAATACACAGGACATACAGGGCAATGTTGGACACTGTAGGAGCGTTGATCTTCGTCTGCCTCAGCAATCCGACCATGTCGTGAAGAGCCCTAACTCAACTTGATAGCGACCTGACATTCCCTACCTCATTGCAAACACCGCTAGGTTGGAATGTAGAAATCTGATGAAATCTGTACAAGATCAGGATTAGAGTCATTTTGGGTGCAAAGCTGATGGAATGACAGTGGAATGACAGTGCATGCCTCAGTTCTCTTGATTACACCCACGTTTACTTGGTGCGCGCTGGACTTTTGGACGTGCAAAGCCAAACCTGAAAGAAATGGCACAAAAACCAAGGACTCCTGCAGATTCAGTCCAAAAAAATCAATCGGTTTGGAAGACAAACTTGGCCCAGAAGAGTACATAATATACTATACTATACTAACACAAACACTAACACTCATACTCACACTAATACTCATACTAATACCTGTGCTATACTATACTATACAATACTTTGTATATGTATGTATGCACGTACATACGTACATACGTACTCACGCAAATTCATGCATTCATGCATTCATGCATTCATGCATTCATGCATTCATGCATTCATGCATTCATTCATTCATTCATTCATTCATTCATAGATACATACATACGTACGTACGTACGTACGTACATACATTGTATTGTACTGTACTGTATTGTATGGTATTCTATGGTATTGTATTGTATTGTATTGTATTGTATTGCATTGTACGTATGTATGCAATGTAATGTAATGTAATGCAATGTAATTTATGTTATTTTATGTTATGTATGTATGTATGTACATACATACAGACCTACCTACCTACCTACCTACCTGCCTGCCTACCTACCTACGTGCATGCATGCAGACACACACACAGACATATATACAGAGGCAGAGACAGACGGACGGACGGACAGATGGACAGAGATACTGACACACAGACATCCACCCATCCATCCATGCATGTATAACGTACGTAGGTATGTACATACATACATTTATGTTGGGCAGGTGCTTGTTGGGGAAGTCCTTTGGCATCTTCGAGAAGCACTGGCATGCTTTCCTCTAAAGGTTGGAAGGTAAGCCGTATAATACCCGTATTTCATCGTATTTCTACATGTGCAGCCTATGCGGCTTTGAAAGCCCAAGCTTACTCCCCCATGCAAGCAAAGCTGACCAGAACTCCTTTCGCCGAATTTGTTTGTTTGTTCTTCTGGTGAGCCTTGCCACTCTTAACTCTTTCAACAACATTGAAAAACCAAATTTCAGTATATTTCCACATCTTCCAGTGCTGTTCCACGCCCATGGCTTGCATTTCGCAGAATCTCACAGAGCCTGCGCCAATCTTTCAGGGTGCGGCATTCTCAGCCAGGCGGAGGAGTTCTTCTTGGATGTTGCAGATGATGGCTATGTGGTCGCCTCTTCCACCAAGGTGGGTGAGATGAACAGTTTGACAGTTTGGTGAAGATTGGTGAAGATTTGCACAGCTTGAACAGTTGACAGTAGGATATTGTCAGACAAGACTCACTTGCGCACTTAGTGTTCGGACGAAATTCTTTGGCTGCCTGTTCAGGTTGATGATGCAGAGGCTTGAATGGTATGAAATTCATATTGCCAGACACTTCAAGGCATTTTTGCAAACTGGAGCGCCTTGCACGAAACTGGAGTGCGAGTGGTACTTGTTCAACGATTATTCACTTCAATTCGCCTCAATTCTTCAGCAGGCAGAACAGTTGAAGAGGCAAACTCAACTGGGTGAATGGTGACTTGGCTTAGCGGCTTAGCGTTGATGTCTATTTGACACAAATGAGAGGAACATGATCTGGACGATTTCTGGTTTTGCATCGGGTGTATTGTCACAGGAATATGTTGAACCGTTGGAACACCGTTGGAACACCGTTGGAACATGTTCGAACCCATTGGTGTGCTGCCGAGATCCGAGTTTTAAGTGGCACCTGATCCAGGCATGTGTGTACCGTGAATGACTGCCTTGCCGAGTGTGTGTAAGTCTCAGAGGACAAGATATGTCAAGATATTGAGTTGCAATGAGTTGTAGCTGTCAGGCTAACACAGCACAAACTATGGTTCCAAAGAACTTATGTGTGTCCAGTGTGTCCAGATGAAATCATTCAACAAACTTCAACAACAAAGGTGGCAGCTGGTTGCAGCTGCAGCCGCTCCATCAATCCAACCGCACGTGATACTTTCCTCAGGAGAACACATAGCCAGTTTCTTTCGGTTTCTTTTGCCCGTTTCCATGCACCTCAATGCATCTCAACATTGCCACTTTCAGATTGTAGTGATTCAGTATGATTCAGTTTACATTCAGTTTGATTTTTTTCTTAGTCGTCTTCAGTTTTTTTGAGCATTTTCTTGCATTTGTGCCACGGTGATCTTGATGAATCCAGGATGGCAGCTGAGCAGATGATCAAACATGCCGCAGAGGAAACAGAGGCCAAACCGGCTAGATATGGTGTGCTTTGTGTTGTCAAGACTGACACAAGACACAATAGAAGACAATTTTCCACTTGTCAGGGCTCAAATAAGAAGTTATGAAAGTCCTGCATGGCGGCAATGAAGTCTCTAGATCATTAAGAGGCAACATAGCATCCAAGATAGAATCAAGGGGTCTGAGTCAGATCACAGCATGGTGGGAGTCAACGCTCTGAAAGAGTTGAAGCTCACTTAGGTAAGGGTTTAGAATTTTAGGCGAACCAAACTTTTTAAAGAGTTTTAAACAACATTAAACAGTTTTAAACAACTTTCTTTATCACATTTATCACTTTTCTATTTTTTTTTTCTCAGTTTTGAGCCGTTCTGCGCCGTTCTGAGCCGTTCTGGGGCCGTTGCCATGGAAGTCTTGCGGCCTGGTGGCCGAGTGCTGTTGCACAGCTTGGCAGCCGAAGAGCTGAATGGAAGCGTTGGAGAGTTACAAGCATTCCATGAAGACAAAGGCACAACGGCAACCAGCGGTTGGGCGCCCAACACAACACATTGTCATACATTATCATACATTATCTATGTAATTGGACTGCATTGCATGACTTGCATGACACTACACTACATTTCATTATACATGACATGGATTGCATGGAACCACAGATCAAAATATTTTACATTCACTGCACCAATGAACCAGAAATCATAGAATTATGATATGCGATTATCATCTGATATATCACAGAGATCACGTATCTGAACGAGATTACATGGGCTATACATACACATCCATGACACAGATTCCATGTATTATCAAACACGTTGCTTGGATTACATATTTCATAGGTTGCGCAGGTTGCATCCACTACACGGAGACATGTATTACATAGTTTTCATTTATTGTGAAGGTCATGTGCATAGATAGCGTATATTGACATCATAGGTTGCATGGGTTGCAGAGATACATCGATCATTCATAGTAGATTATGTAGATCTCATATATTACATATGTCGCATGGGTAGATAGCTTGCACAGCTCACGTAGATAAATAGACAAGGCAGGAGAGATAGATGGCCGGTAAATAGATAGATACTGTATGGACAAATGAACACAAAGGAGTAGGAATACCTACGCACACACGCACACACTCACACACGCACATAGATAAATTTATGCAGTGGAAAGGAACCATTTCACCTCAACGAAGGGAGTGAATTGTATCCCATTCCTTTGCGCTCCCGAGCAGGTAGATGGGCTGTCATAGTGGGCAATGCTCCAAAGCTGTTGAAACCTGGGAATCTGAAGGCCATCGATGCCATCGACCCTGTGAAAGCGAGCATCACTGCTGAGGTCCTCGGTGAAGACATTTTCATGCGGATTTGCCACTTCCTCCCGGCAGCAATTGTAACTGCTACTGGGAACTGCAGCAGAAATGTGCACAAACAGTTGAAGGAAAGCATCTCTTTGTGGCAATCCTTGTGCTATTCCTTGTTGGATGAAGCAGTAATTACTCTGCATTTGGCCGCTTCAGATGGTGGAGTTTACGCAGATCAAACTGCAGAATTCTGGAGGACTCTCTTTCGTTCAGGCTACAAGGCAGATGCGTTTTACTATGAACATAGTCTCCGACAGCGATGTTTGCACTCAAGTGAACTCTTCCAGCAACACTTAGACGGCGCAGTCTACTTTGAACTGCGGCAAAAAGTGTTGGGGGCCAGTGGCCACACAGCGTCAGCTTTGAAGGACTTTGTGGTAACAGTGGGCGGTTGGAGACCATGGAGTTTAAGAATAGATTTGCATGTGGCAGTTCTAGATTTGAAGAAAATGACACTGTCCGAGCCTTCGTTGGCTTCTGGGTCTGAGAGGCCTCAGCGCAGACTCCGCCACTCCAGCTGTACTGTTTGCCCTGGAAATTCCCCGTGCATTCTGGTCTTGGGAGGCTGCAATGACAAGACTCATGACCCTTGTGACGGGCTCCAAACGTTGCTTTTTCTGCAACTTCTTCCAGGTTGTACTTCGGGAGATGCAAAGTTGACTGAGTTGACTGAGAGTGCAGATAGATTGGAACTGAACTGGAAGAAGGTACCTGCAAGCGGACAAGTTCCCCAAGCAATCTGGCATCATGCAGCGGATTCGTTCTCAAGCGGCAAGAAAGTTGTGGTTTTCGGGGGAGACATTCCTCCTCGCGATCCGGAGTTTATTTTCATCGGTGACAGAGCATATGCAAATTATGTTTACATCTTGGAGGTGGACTCACAGCGATGGGAGCGCGTCCAGACACAAGGTCAGGTTCCGCACTGGCGATCCTTGCATTTTGGTGCCACATTTTCTTCGCTTACAACAGCAGAGCACTTCGTGATCATGGGTGGCTGTGAGGAACATCTTGAAATTTTCCATGGAGGTAGGCCAGCTACCATGCGCGGCTACTCCCTAAATCTTTCAACACTGCGGTGGAAGCGTGGTGCTACCAGGAGAAAAGGCAGTGAACTCTTTGTCCCAGCACCGAGGATGCGTTTTGGTGCACAGCGATATGGGCGGCATTTGCTGGTCTATGGCGGCCATGGGATTGAAGCGATCCCTGAAGATGAAGAACTTCTGGTGCTGAACGCGACAGATTTGGAGTGGCGAAAGGCCGAAGTCGCGAACGAAGCTTCTGAGTTTGGCGTGGCACCTGCCGCAGCATTGGCCGGTGGATGCGTCCTTGGAGGGGTCCAGCTTGGTCCCAGAGGGGCGCATCCTGTCCCAAAGTTGGACTTCATTTGCTTGAACCCATTTGGAGGGTCAAGGTGAAACTGTGCTGATTTGATTGGGAATTTGTGGACATTGTAGCCAATTAAGATCAGAAGATCAACATCACCTCACCCCGTTTTCAAATCATCACTGTTCATTCAGTTCATTCTTTATGGGTCCTAACTTTGGGAGGTTTGCTACGCATCATTGGGCAGCGGCTTGCTGCGCTTTGACTTTTGCTTACTGGAGATGCTCCTGGCCAAAGGTTGGACGCCTACATCATCCCTTGGGGCTTGGAATTTGGGCAAAGAAATTGGTAGAACATGTTTTGAAATCAAAGAGTCGCTAATTTCTTTGCCCTTTCCTTTGGGTTTGAGGGAGGTTCCATTTAAGTGTAATTTTTCCATGCATTGATGTCTTGGGTGCAGAAATTCCTTCCCAAGCCATTTGCACTTTTCTTGTCATACATCTCAATCATGCCAGATTGGTGCAGGGTTGACAGTGTTGAACGTGTTTGCATGTCACCCAGGTGTGCCAGTGACATCTGTGCATTTGGTAGATTCGCAATATGAACCTGATGCTCAGGCAGGTATGGAAAATTGCGGACCTTTTTTGAGTTGGATGCTTGTAGAATTCTTGTGGAATTCTTGTTCAGTGTTTTGGGCCCATTTTGGGCCTCACTGTTGACCTAGCTGCCAGGAGGTGCAGGGTCCGTAGCATTCCTGACGATAACTTGACTACCGACCAGTGTTACAGTGTTACAGCTTCGGTTTTGCATCGTTGCAGGGTTACATGCGGCACAAAGTGGCCCTTGCTCAATTTGCGGCGTGGTTCTCTTCTCGTGGAGTGGAGGCACTATTTGTCTAAACAATGTAGGTTCAGGTGTGTTGTGCAACCCTCATTTGAAAAGACAAAAGAGTGGAACTTCATGACCCATGGGCAAGGACACCGAACTGTTCTAGGGCCCTTGAATGTCGATGCCTGTGAAGGTTTACGTGCACTACTCTTTGGAAAGATATGCTTTCGAGGCCAGAAGAACTTCGGTAGAGCCCTCAATATCCGACACGCGGAGGGTTCAATTTCTTGAAAGGCATTCCTTTTTCGCCAAACATGAAAAGTGTAAGAAACCTGATGCAACTTGATACAACTTACCGTGTAGCTGACGTTAATTGACGATGATACTGAGCGATCTGAGCGTTGGAGTCAGCGGTTGCATGACCAGAGGCCTTGCCTAAGATGGTGCTTCAGGTGGATTGCTTTGAACTCACAGCTGCTTTTGACCAGGAGGCTGGAATCTAACACCTTTGAAATTGTGATGCCACGGGGACAGTAGTCTTTCTGCCCATGCTCTGAAAGAGTGAGCTTAAGAAAATCGTGGGAATGTCCTAGTCATGCGAGTCATGCCAGTCTCGACACTGTTGGGGAATGGAATATCATAGAATCATAGTATATATATACATATATATATATATATCATAGTGTCATAGAATATCATGAATATCCCGAGGAACTTTCCGAAGAGTCCCAGATAGTCCGATTATAGTCCGATTATAGTAGTCCTAGTCTTTGAGTCCTTGTTTGGATCTGTGAAGGTCAAGCCAACGCTGGAGGAAGTGCTGGAGCTGGGTGGTCTTTACTGTGCACTCACCTCAAGAGAGGCAGGGAATGCACAAGATTTCTATCATGATTTCAATGATTTCTATCATGATTTCTATATATTTCTATCATTTGCCAATTTCTTTTCTTCGCTTCTTGTCATTCAGCACGGCCATGTGTGGCACTGGATCGGTGGTCATAGTTTTTGAGAGTCATTGGGTGTGCCATGGGCTCGGTTCTATTTGAGTACTGCGGCTGCTTGATCATCGTTTCCTGCACAGGGTGCTAGTGGGGCCGGGTCAATGGGCTCTACTTGCGCCTGGGCAGAGGTCGGCTGTTACCGGTCAAGCTGTTTGCAACAGCAGGTAGGAACAAAGGCTTCTCAGATTCAGAGCTTTCAGAGTCAAATAGTTGAGAGGTGCTACAACACCAACCTGAATGCATTTGATTATCAAAAGAAGTTGGGAAGCAATCTTCCGAGTTACGGATAAATAGAATTGTGAGACTTCACATCTGATGAAGGGTGGTGTGATACTTTACATCACTTAACAGTACACCACATAACAATACATCACGTTGAAGGGTGGTGTGAGACTTTACATCACATAACAGTACAACATGTTTTGGGGAGGAAGCGTTTCGAGCGTAATCGGTTCTCCCTTGGTGTTCTGCAACGCGTGGATGCAAATCGCATTGTAATGGCTGCAAGGATGGGCACATGTTGCTGCAAAACGCATTGAAATGGCTGCGTCAAGGTTGCTTGGTACCAAGGTTGCTTGGTACCGCGGCTGCATGCGTAATACGATTGTATTTTGCAGCTGGACCTTGTAAATAGTATTTGAGTGGCTGCAACAAGGCTGCGAGAGTGATTTGTCAGCAATTTTTTCAATTTTGCCGCTGGTGATTTTCCTTTGAAAATTCCTTTTAAAAAGTGCTACAAAATCGTGTTTTTTCTTTGCTCTGGCGCCGAGATCCGGTTTTGGAGCTGCAATTCCAGTTGTCATTATGTACAAGAAAGCTTCTTTGTGTAAAAACTCTTTTCTGTAAAAGCTTTCTGCGTGTAAAAGCTTGTTGTGTGTAAAAGCGTTCTGTGTGTAAAAACTTGAGGTGTGTAAAGGTTTTCTGTGCCTCAAAGATTCTCTGTGTAAAAGCTTGCTGTGTGTAAACACTTTCTGTGTGTAAAAACTTGAGGTGTGTAAAGGTTTTCTGTGTCTAAAATTCTCTGTGTAAAAGCTTGCTGTGTGTACAAGCTTCTGTGTGTGTAAACGCTTGCCATGTGTAAAAGCACTCTGTGTCAAAGTTTTCTGTGTATAAACGCTTGCTGTGTGTAAAAAGCTTGCTGTGTGTAAAAACTTCTCTGTGTAAGGACTTGTTGTGTGCAAAAGCCTCTGTGTGTAAAAGGTTCTCTGTGTAAAAGATAGCTTCTTTGTGCAAGAATTGTAGTACAAAGTAGTACTGGGACGTACTTTGTGCAAGCTTTGTAGTACAAAGCAGTACTTGGACGTACTTGTGCAAGCTTTGTAGTACAAAGTAGTTAGTACTGGGAAGTATTTTGTGCAAGCTTTGTAGTACAAAGTAGTCCTGGGAAGCAAAGTAGTGCTGGGACGTTCTTTGTGCATGTCTCATAGTACGAAGTAGCACTGGGCAGTGCTTCGTGCGAGCTTTGTAATACAAAGTAGTGCTGGGAAGTACTTTGTGCAAGCTTTGCAATACGAAGTAGTACTGGGCAGTGCTTTGTGCGAGCTTTGTAACACAAAGTAGTGCTGGGAAGTACTTTGTGCAAGCTTTGCAATACAAAGTAGTATTGGGACGTACTCTGTGCAAGCCTTGTAGTACAAAGTAGTACTGGGAAGTGCTTTGTGCAAGCTTAGTAGTACAAAGTAGTACCGGGAAGTGCTGAGTGCAAGCTTCGTAGTACAAAGTAGTACTGGGTCATACCCTGTGCAAGCTTTGTAGTACAAAGTAGTACTGGGACGTGCTTTGTGCAAGCTTTGTAGTGCAAAGTAGTCCTGGGAAGTGCTTTGTGCAAGCTTTGTAGTACAAAGTAGTACTGGGAAGCACTTTGTGCAAGCTTTGTAGTACAAAGTAGTACTGGGAAGCAAAGTGTACTGGGACGTACTCTGTGCATGTCTTGTAGTACGAAGTAGTACTGGGACGTGCTTTGTGCAAGCTTTGTAGTACAAAGTGGTACTGGGACGTGCTTGGTGCAAGCTTTGTAGTACAAAGTAGTACTGGGAATTACTCTGTGCAAACTTTGCAGTACAAAGTCGTACCGGGGAGTACCTTGTGCAAGCCTTGTAGTACAAGTAGTACTGGGAAGTGCTCTGTGCAAGCTTGGTAGTACAAAGTAGTACTGGGAAATGCTAGGTGCAAGCTTTGTAGTACAAAGTAGTACTGGGAAGTACTTTGTGCAAGTTTTGTAGTACAAAGTAGTACTGGGAAGTGCTTTGTGCAAGCTTTGTAGTACAAGCAGCACTGGGACATGTATCTCTGCGTCAAGTAGCTTCTCTGTGTAAAAGTTTTCCTGTGTAAAATTTTGCTGTGTGTAAAAGTTTCTCTGTGTAAAAGCGTGCTATGTATAAAAGCGTGCTATGTGTAAAAATTTGCTGTGTGATAAAGGTGCTCAGCGTAAGAGATTGCTGCGTGTAGACGCCATGTGTAAAGGCACTCTGTGTAAACACTTTCTGTGTGTAAAAACTTCTGTCTGTAAAAGCTTCTCTGTGTGTAAAAGCTTCTCTGTGTAAAAGATTCTTTGAGTAAAAGCTTCTCTGTGTAAACGCATTTGTGTGTAAAAGCTTCTCTGTGTAGAAGCTTCTTTGTGTAAAAGCTTCTCTGTATAAACGCATTTGTGTGCAAAAACTTCTGTGTGCAAAAGTTTCTCTGTGCATACGTTTTCTGCGCGTAACGGCTGTTGTGCGTAAGAGACTTCTTCTCTCTGACACTAAAAACTTTCCGACGTGCACAAGAGCTGAGATGAGTTAAGAAGAGCTTCGATGAGGTGAGAAAGGTTGAGCAGTGCTCAGATGAAATGAAAATAGTTGAACAGAACTTAGATTTAGATGACATACGAGAAGAGATGAGATGAGAAGAGCTAAGATGAGGTGAGAAGAGCTCAGTGAGATGAGATAAAGTGTGAAGTGTGAAGGATCAGTGTGAATTGTGGAGTTTCAAGTGCGACCTTTGGAACAGTGCATTGCTGTCGCACAAAGCACGCACGGACGCACGCACGGGGCCTGGCTGGCGCACGGCGCATGCAAGTTCTATAGATGAAAACAGTCCTATAGTATAACCTTAAGGCAACTTCTGCCCTGCGTCGTGTGGGTACGAATAGATATGATCAAATACTATACAAGGTGTATCAAGGAGCCTCGATGAATTGTATGGTGTCAAATGGTGCATGCTGCGTCCAACCGAAGCTTTTGCCCAAAGTATCATTCTAGAGCGGTGCTCCCAGCTCGTTGAGGACGGGAAAGTGCGATGGTTCCTGTGCCAAAACAAAATCATATTGACATTGTGGTGTTGCAGTTTGGCAACGTGGTTCCATTCATTTTTCTGTTTCGGATGTTTTGCCTAGGATGGCAGATTCTGGCTCGGGCACAGGGCGTGGTACTGCTGCTGCATCCGCTAGCTACTCAAACGGTTGGGTTGCAGAAGGTTCAGTTGGACGGTCAAGATGCTAATGCAGCCAAGACTCTGGCACAAATTGATTTTGCGTTGGCGGACCTTAACTTTCTCGCAGAGCAGAACTGACGAACTATTAGAAATGCGATGCATGTCCATTGATCAAAGAGCAGTTGGGAGAGAAACTCTTGATATTAGTAGTGATGGAGTCCGTAGTGAATTGGCTTGGAATTAGACACGATATGACAGCATTCTTCCAAGGTCGGTGGCTCCAGAACGGCGCTGGCACGCCGCACAAATACTAGGTGACAGCCACAGATCAAAACGCAAGTGTTAGAGCCACAAGTCTTGACTCGCAAGACTTGCAAGTCTTGCAAGATGGCCCAAGTTCCACAGTTCCACAATCCCATTTTTGAAGTTTTTATCTTGGTTCCTTTTCGACCTTGCATTCAAGAAGGATAATCGGATACACATGGGTGTGTTTGAAAATGGGGCAGACCCTTAAAAATGGTTGTTTCAATCGGGAAAATCATTATTGACCTGCATGGTTGCAAGATGTTGTAAGTGGCACTTGTGTGAAGTGTGCAGGACAGGGGCCGGAGCCGGTGCCAACAGTGGCAAAAAGGCAGCGTGCATTTCCACATGTTTGTTGCAAAGAATATTGCTTCTAACACATGGTGAAGAGCTTAGATCCATTGATTCTCTATCGACATTACCTTAATTACCTTAATTCTATTTCTTGATGTTCTATGATGCTGTAAGGGTGTGGTCCATGTACTCGGACTCTGTCTAGGCAGGCGGTGGTGGAGGCGGCATCTTGAAATTCTACAGTGATGACACGCCGGGCTTGAAGGTGCTCTGAGATCAGACCAAACTTCCCCATCTTTGAACAACTCCATGGAAAAAACCCAGCCCTGTGTTCCGAAGGTGGGACCCACGACAGTGTTAGTGCTGTCTCTTGTCTTCATGGCCATTGTGTGTTCCTTGTCTGCAGCCATGAGTAGCCTGAAAGTTCATATCTGAAACCTGCTTCCTCATGCTTTCACGAAAGCTGAAGAGTTAATCTGATTCATGCGAAAGTTTTCTGGTCAGAGCTTGATTTTTGGGAAGGAGCGCTGCCAAGATTTGTGTTTCAAACTTGAAGCCTCTCCGTTCATGTCTGCTTTCCGTCTCTGATTTCAGTCCAGAATCTGGAACCATCCAGAAACCAATTTGTGCTTCGACTCATCCTGTGAAATCCTGTGAACCTTTGGTGGCAAATTGGTGGCAATTTCATTTTTGAGATCAGAATCAGGCCTCTTACGTCGGTGACGGAACACTTCTGCTGTGTTTTTGTGTCTGCCGTTTACTCTGAAGGCTCCTTGCACATCCTGGGCAAATTCCGCAGTGGCTAGTTGTAAGACGAACCGGCACAGCTCTCAGCATCAGAGGTCTGTCAAGTGTGGATCCCTGGGACCAATAAGTTTTTACCATTTTTAGATATTTTTAGTATGAAGCTTCTGAAGCATCCATTTCCTGGGGCCCTCAAGTTTGATTTATACCGTTTATACCCCAGTCCTTTCGAAGTCAATGACACATCTGCCGAGGCGGGCCAAGGCATCTCAGCTACGACCCCGTTGAGCAAAGGGTGGCGTTGTGGAAAAATCATGAAAGATCCACTGTCCAAACAAAGCAAGTCCACAGCATTCTACAATTCTTTGAAAGTAAAAGATATAGAAGTGGACAGAGTGGATCTTGAGACAAATTGTTTGGCCAAGTTCTAAAGAGACAAGCTATGACAAGGTATGACAAGTTTGATTCAACTGGATGCCAGTACTTGCCAGTACTTTGCTCAATTTACCGGGCACAAAGGATGCCAGGAGCTGAAATCAGTTTTGCGATGAGGCCTCGGTTTCGCAGCTCGAGAGAACAAAACGAGTCGACAAAAAGAGACTGACATACGGTGACAGTGAAAAGACACGGTTTCAGAATGTTTAAGACTTGAGAAAAGCCCTAGAGTCTGCTTAGAGGCCCTAGAGAGTCTAAAAGAATCTAAAAGATAAAGAAACCACAAAAGATAAAGAGAGAATTGCAGGGCAAGTTGCTACGAACTCTCTTGTACTGTAAGTGGCTGAAGTGGCTGGTGCAATGAGAGCGGTCCTTCCAGACTCTTTCTCCGCGTGCAGATTTGGCGTCTAATTCCAGAAACTGGTCGGATGAAGATGGAGTCGCTGACTTGTTTCAGGCGCCTTGTGCCCTCTTTTTACCATGCAAAGCAGGCTGCAGAAGAGTATTGGTGAATATGGATGTATATACTTAGTATATACTGTATATGTTTGTAGGATGAGTAGATGAGTAGGCTGTTGTATCATGTTGTATCCAGTCAAACTTTCTATTTTTTTTGAAGGCCCGGGGATGTGCGCCAGAATCTCGGCCTCACGATACATAGAATCGAGACCGGACTCAGATTGGCACTTTTGATTTGCAAACAAAAATAGATTATGATAGATTTAAACTACTTATTAAAGCAACTTCTTGAAATTTAACAGCAATTTGCAGGTCTATTTGTGCACAGTTTGCACCCGATCTCACCTGTCTCGAGGTGGTATAGATGTCGACGTGGACAAACCTTTGCCACGCGTCGCTGGTCACTGACCTCTCCATAAAGGGTGGTATGTAATCTGTACATAATTTAGACCAGGTAGGTATGCTTAGGTACTGCACCTTTGAGGCAGAGGCCAATGAAGCGGGAAAAAAGCAAACTGATGGCGATGGCTGTATGCCTTCAGTTCAAAAGCCAAAGTAATGCACATACAGATCTTGCGGATGTAAGCATGCTGCAGACGTACTTGTTGGAATAGGTGCATGAACGTCTGCCTCTACCTGTGCCACTGCCGCTAGTTCTTCAACCGTGCTGCGGGAAATGACAGTGTAGTTTCTTTTTTGCTGTCGCTCTTTTCTGCGAGCATGGCCACACTCTTTTATCCCGTGCTTGCTTTGTCTTGCTCTTAGCTCTTTATTTGCGCTGAATAGAGGCAGAGATTAACAGCAGTAGCAGCAACCTAGGAAGCTACGCTTTTGTGTTGGCAGAGTCTTACCAGAATGATGGTGCAGAAAACATCAGAAAACACCCATTATCTTGTGAGGTTGCTTCTGCCTGCCACGGCAGACCTTGACTTTGGAAAAGCAGCACAGAAGCTCATCGACAAGATTGAAAGTGGCAGGGGGACCTGGGTCCAAAGCCAAAGCGCGAGCTGGTCGAACGACCTGTTTGCATCAGGATGTATGGAAGAGTTGACTGTTCATCCTGTGATCGCTCAGGTGACAGATCCCTGCCCGTCTTGAAGCAAATCAGTCCAATGGTCAAGGCATTCCTCCGAGCATGGAATTCTCATAGATGCTCATGCATCCTGCTGTTTTGATTTCTTGAACAGTGCAGAATGGGCACGCTCGAAAAGCACGGAACAGAAGCTGACAACAATCCTTTCCTACGAACGTTTCCAAATGTTTAAGAGTTGGCTGGAGCGCTCCTCATGGACAGGAAAATCTTCGAAGTCCGCCAGCAGAATTCTTAATACATTGTGTGATGATGCAAAATGCTGCGAACTGTGAGGGTTTTTCTTCCCAGCCTTATCAAAGACCCTGGGAGCAACTTTGTACCGTGATGATCTGAGGAAAAGCTAAAGCCAATGGCCGCCCGTGATCCCATGGACGCGCTCCCCAAGGCCGCAATTGACCGATGTGTCTCAATTGAATACACTGAAAGAAATTGAAAGAGTATATATCATATATATATATATTATATTAATATATTATATACATTTCTTTCCTGGCCTCGAATGCTCACTGCACTTCAACTCCACCTGACCCTCAGAGAGACATGTGGTCAAAACGTTGCCGTATACAGCTGCAAGCCTTAAATTGCGAAGCATTGTAGGTGAGTGACTCAGAAATGCCAAAGGCTTTCGTAGCGCACTCAACGCTTTGAAGCTCCGACATTTACCCATCTGCCTGACCACAGCTCACATGTTAGAAGCTCCAAAAGTATCGGTTGAAGTGTAGGGAGTGTGAAAGACACCTTGACATTCACGGACTAGCGCTTGATGTACCCAGGCCAAATTCCCACAGATTGACTGGGACCAGCCAGTGAACAAGTCTGTTCTTTCTAAAGCTGTTGCGGATATTGTCAAGAAGGACAGGGTTACGACAGGGTTCCACAACTGTAGAAGTTGGGGCGCAGTTACAGTTCATGCCGACCATCATTGGGTACAAACGTGAAGCGGTGATAACTCGATTTTCACGTTTGTTTTCCACATAAGTCACAAGCCACGAGGAGCAGATAAAAGACACAAAGAGGCTCAAAGCGGCCCTTGCAAGGCTGTCAAAAGTCTACGAGGCAAGGGCTAAAGGCATCAGATCATCTCCATATTCGCGTTACTTCCAAATTTGATAACGCTTGCACGAACCTGTCCTGGTGCAGAAGCAAGTTGGGCCAGATGGCTTTGCTCTGATTGGCAAGCCACTGCGATTGAACGAGGAGACACGTTTTGCATGCTTTTGCATGGGCTTTCATTAGTGCAGCTAGCTTTCATTCGGTTTTTAAGGCCTTGAGTAGATGTTGCACAGCGCCAAGCCCTTGCGCTGAGGGAAGCAACAGATTGTCATTTTAGGTGGGTTCTTAGAATGTCTCCTTTGTGATCTTTGTGTGAAACGCAAAACCTGGCAATACCTGCATAATCGGGATGGAGATCTTTGCCATTTTAGTCTTCTGAATTGACTGGATGGATCATATGGATCCAAACGGCAAGTGTTAAGGAAATATCTACATGGGCCATGCATGGGCCTTTTCTTTTTTGGTGTGGAGATCACTTCAGATCTTGTCGGTGTTTTGCCAATTTTTGCCATCAGTCCTCTCCGCATCTTCCCAGCCTGCGCTAGCTTCGCTTGCGGCAGCCATGAAAGTTAGCTAGGCTATCGGCATAGACACGTTGCACATCACACATCGTGGACCCATGCGAGTTCACCCAGTTTCTAAAGTCAAGAAAGCAGAAAGAAAGAAGCCAATGTTTAAGAACTAGAATTTGAAGGCACAATTTTGGCTTACGTTCTCTTTTTGACAGAAAGGAATTCAATGCTCAGTGTCTCAACCTTGCTCATGAGCAAGACAATACAGTGTGAAGAAGTGAGAATGATGAGAATGACTACTAGAATGACTACTTGATGAATTGCTCAAGCCCTGGAGCCTTGTTTCGATTCCGTAAACACTGCTCCTTGAAAGCCAGGACGTTCAAAAGATTGACAGCTCTTTCAGCAGCACCTCAGCGGGGCTGTGTGCAAGGAGCCCAGTTCAGTGAACAAATTCGAGAAAGCGGAAGAACATGGAAGAACTCAAGAGCTGAGTTGGTCTCTGCTTGTTTTCAGACATTTCAGACATTTCAGACAAGACAATGTGAAGACTTTGGAAGAGAGAGCAGACACAGAAAGAGAGAGAGAGGCTCTGCGACTCGCACAGACTCCAATGGATTTGGTATCTGACTGCGGAACTTAGGTCGTTGCCGGAGTGGCTTTCATAGGTCTTGGACTGGTGGCTCTCCGGACTGGACAAGGCCAGAGAAAGGCTAAGCGATGCGCGACTCTGAAGGGTTTATACTCTTGTTTGGCCGCTCCTGTTTATTTGATTTATTTGGAAGTCCAAATGGAAGACGCAACATATACATACGTATACAGTATACATATATATTTATATTCTGATTTGGAGACACTGATTTCGAGATTCAAACCTTGAAGTCTGAAGATGGATAGTGCCTTCGCTGTTCCTTTAGGTCATCGGCTAGTAAGGCTCGCCAAGGTTCTGCTAGAATAAACATGAATAAAAGATAATAAAAGCTAGCATTTAGAGACTGTGGTGCAAAGTTGGAGAACCAAACGGTCAGTTTGCTTCTCAAGCTGTATGTTGTCATGTGAGCCATCTAGTCGCTTGGAGATGAACAGAAACTTGGTACATGACAGGCATATTGCTTTTCAGGGTGAGTTACTAGAAGCCGCATGTATTTTTTTTCCTGTTGCAATCTTGGCAAGGTGCAAACCGGGTACCTGTCGTCTCAGACTGTGAGGCCCGGGTCATTGACTAAGCTGGAAGCAGCAACAACAACAACAACAACAGCAACGACAACAACAACAACAACAACAGCAACGACAAAAACTCTACTGTACGCATTTGTACACAACATTGTGAAACTTGCGATGAGGCAAGGACCTGAATCCAAGTTCCTGCTGGGTGCAGCAATACAGCACTTTGGCACTTTGAACAGCCTTTCAGGATGTGGAGGCTGTGCCCGAGCTTGACAGTTTGCGAACAGCACGGAATGAGTTGGACAGGACAGCGCTGTAACCACAATGAGCACTGTACATGAGCACTGTTTTCACCAACGAGTGAAGAGTGACTCGCGAGACGTTTCATATTGCTTGAGCATCCACGGCAACCAAAAGACTCAGTATTAGCTACTCTCAAAATCTCTCAAATTCTTCTCATGCCAGCAGTGCCCTTGCTTTGTTTGCGCTCGTGTGGATGCTTTCGCCTGTCATAGACAAAACCGGACAACACAGCCAGCCAGAAAGAGGAATCGAATTGGATACATGATTCAGCAGTCAAACAGCTAGACGCTCCTTTTGGTGGCCTGACACAGAGAAATCAACAATATCCAAATAAATGTATTGATAAATAGATAAGCATTTGTTTATAAAAACACATCTCTAGACGTCGAATTAAATGAGGTTTCTTGAAACCACTAGCCCTTGGCTGAATCTGCGTGGCACACCACATGCAACACGACATGGAATGCTTTGCTTCTTCTGAAACCAACTGAAACAGCTCAAACCACGTCTCACGTCAGTCTCACGTCTGGCCCGTCGGGTCGTTTTGAGACAACGATGGACTTGGAGCAGCAGGCACAAGAGATGGCCGAGAAGGCCAGTAGTTGTGTCACACCCCACCGAAAAAGCAGAAAAGGTACAGAAAATATGTCAGATACAAATACGGTAAGACAATGCAAGACACAGATACATAATATCAGATACTGTAATATCAAATAATATTGATAATACTTGCAATGATTTGAAAGAACATCAGATTATGACATACATGGCATCAGAATACGTCAGATAACGTATTTTGCAACCTTTTGTAAGCTGAACATCTCTGAAAAAAAACTTGCTATCTCCTGAATGACTTTAGCTGAAATGCTATCAGGCTCTTGCTTCTCTTCCCCCTGCAGCAAGGGCAGCAAAGTTGGAGACGGTGTCTTGGCGCAACAGAAATTTGAAGCTGGAATTCTCATTTTCCTCTGATTGAAATGAGCCGAGTCTGTGAAATGCCCCTGGGAAGGGAAAAGACAATTGATTGCATGGTCTTTCAGTTTTTATTTGGCGAGCCACAGCTTGACAAAGCAAACCAAGTAACAATACAAAACGCTCTGATGCCCTCAACACTTAAGTCCTGGTTGCAAGGTGAAGGCTGGTATTCTGAAGCGCTTGCAAGCGACACAAGCTGCCGCTTCCCCTCCTCCACCTCCAGCTGTAGCTCCGCCACCACCAGAACCTGAACCTCCAGCTGACGATGCAACACTTTCGGATCTTTCGGCGCCATTGGGTGTCCCGGGTGTTGAGCTTTTTGGAGATCTGCCGTGGTTCGCAGATCTCAAATTGCGAGGTCGCCTTTTGCAGGAGGTTCGACAGGCACATGCGGCAGAGAAGATCCTGGTTGGTGCACCGGCAGAAGAAATTCAGCGCATCCTCTCCCGCAAGGGTGGACAGCTATTGGCAGCTGGGGCCGTTTTGCGATTGGGAGGTGTACATCATGGTGGCTATGGCGAATCCGATGTCAACTATGCTTATCGCCAGTTATCACGCGCACTACATCCGGACAAGAATCCTGGCATTCCAGAGGTACCCATGATGGACGCGGTGTTTTATTGAGGGTCACCTCTAGAGAGTCTTCGAGAGTCTTCGAGAGTCTTCGAGAGTCTTCATTTGTCAAATTTGTAGGGAGCACTCAGTGCACTGTGTCTAAGCAAGTTGACAAAAGTTGACCCTCCGGGAGGCGCATGATTCCTTCAAGCGCCTTGGCGAAGCAGCGGAGGCGTGGTCATGAAAAAGAACTTGGTTTTTATATGTTTCTATCAGTTTTTAGCAGTTTCTGTCAGTTTCTACTGATTTATTCATGTTTGCAGACTTGCATTATCTCGCAATTGCTTTCAGGTTTCTTTTGGATTCTTTTGACATCTTTGATACTGCAGTAGAAGCAAGTGAAACTGTCTCTGCAGGAGCTGAAACAAGTTCTTGCAGAGTCACGCTTAGCTCTCAACAGCCTTTGCCAAGCCACATTGGGAGCAGCTGCTGCGCAAGAGAGTTTGGAGCGACCGTTTCTTCGTGGCAAGCTTCAGTTTCCATCCACCCTGATTTGTGTAGAGCATGTATTTGGACCTGAATCTGTGCGAACTATCAGCATAGGATCCCATGAGGGTGAAAGAGATGCGTTGTCACACTCCAGATGCATTACCTTTAGAGTTGCTTCGGCTTGTTGATCTCAAGTTACATAATCAGTTAATCGACGCGTTAAAGTTGATGATTTGAGAGTGACACTTTGGTTTCCCTTTGCAGATAAGTTCCCAGTGATGATGTGCTGAGAGCCTCAGAGCTCGTCCCCTCGACAGTGAACCTCAGTGAACTTCAAAAGCTAAACAAAAAGTGTTTTTTTTCACTTCGTATCTTCAATGTCAAGTCCAGCAAGTCGAGGAAGGCGAGGAAGGCGTGCAAGATAAGGGTGGTTAATCAGAGGTTACTGTTGTTGGATGTTGTTAGATGTTGTCAGTGTCTTGAGGCAAGGTGAGCTCATGGCAGAGGCCAGCAGACTTCTGGCAGCCGTCTTGTCTGTCTCAGGTGGGAATGCGCAATTCAGCCGCAGAACTCGGGCTGTTGTCGTCTTGAAAACATGTAGATCATATCATATAGGATCATGTAGGCCAACATCGTCCAGGAATGTGCAGAGATGATTTCCACACAGCATTATGTAATTTATGTATGCTGCTTTCAGACTGCCTTCAGACCACTTTCAGCCTGCTTTCATGAATCTGTTGTCAGATGATGTCAGATGCATTGTTTTCAAAGCAGGTGAAGGCACCATCTCTGAAACCGCACTCTGGCGAGCTCCTCGCATTTTTGTGCTACAGACTGGGCTCTGGCGATGCCAACCACAGGAGCACTGGTGACGCCACATGATAGCCACACTGAAGCCACATATTATTCTGCGTATTTCTTTCACATCAGATACAGGTTCCTACAGATTCGATCGAGAGACTTTCTGAGAGACTTTTTGAGAGACACGTTAAACGTTTGATCCGATTCTGACTCGGATTGCCAGGATCTCCTGGCGAAATGGTCCTCAGCTTCAAATTCTGCAAGTGCTTTGTAGTTTACTTTACAAGTGTAGCTAAGTGTAGCTTTCAACACCTTTGTAGTCTACTTTAGTGTACTTTGCTTTAAAGCAGCCAAGGTATCAAGAGCCACAGCTGCTGGAACTTTTTGCTTCATCACCCTTGCGAATCGCCTATGACTGTGCAAAGAAACGTTTTCGAGCGCAGTTCCTTTGTGCGCTTAGCCGTGCAGCAGAGGCCGAGGCCAGGCGAAACGATAGCTGCGTGCGTGGCAGCTGGCAGAAGGCTGGGCTTGGTGGGGATGTGGCAGGTTTCAAAGATTTTCAAACATAACAGAATAATAACAGAATATAAGATAAAATAGATAAAAGAGCCTCAAGTGTGGCCTGGTTCTCGGCGAAAAGTGTTGGATAGGAATCGGGTTTAGATGTTTGATCATCCACCATAACACACACTAAGAATAACAGCCCTGAGTGGTCATTTTGACATAGGGATTGCCAACCCCTTTTGGTTGCTCGGTTGGACTCTGCTTACAACAATCTTACGGGAAGGGCATGGGCTTTCACAGGGCACTTGTTGTGGGTCATAAATTAAGGCCCTGGGCGCCATAGAGTTTGGTAGTGAACCATCCAATCTTTTGGGTACTACTAAGTTACTAAATCTTGTCATACCCATACAGAAAACTAAATCATCAGATTTAGTATATTAGTATATTCAATTAAGCCAAGAGCGAGGGGCGAAAGGGCTGTCCTGGGCTAGCCCTACTTGATTGAATCTTGAAATATCTTGAATCAAATTTCAGGGTATTCAAGTGCTATTCAACTGCTAGTCTCGTGTCTGCAAAGGTTTTGACCAATTTCCCGGAGCTGAGCCTTTGGAAGGCCTTGCAGGACCCTGCAGGTTGAGTCGAATCTGTCTAAATGTGGCTAGGTCTGTTAGGAGTTCTGGTTGGCTATTTAGTAAATTAAATGCAAAAATAATATCAAACACTGGCCAATTTTCACCCGACAGTTTATTTATATAACAAAAATTCTGCGTCCATGGCTCATGGGGAGCCAAAAAAAAAATTAACGCGGTTGAAAGCATTCTGCTCCACTAGAGTTGTTTTAATAGGGTGTTTGACAAATCTTCATCAATCTCACTGCGGTGTGCTACTGTTATTATTGTTGGAAGCTTTCAGGACAAGATTCGATCTCGCGTGTGGGCTTCAGGTGTGGCTTGGGACACAACAAGTCCCAGCTATAGGTTTACGAAGCATGTGCTGGTCGCTACACTGAGTCACCCCCTCGACCGTTTTAACGTGGACCCTGGAAAACCCGGTGGTAACTTGGGGGATTTGGGGAGATTTATGGATTCCCATGGATTCCCTATTCGCCGATCCGCCCCATCCCTATCCTTGACCAAATCCCCATAACCGCCGCAGTCCTTTGATATTCCTTGGGCTTCCGGCTTCTGTGGTTCTCTATGGTTCCAAGATGTTCCAAGCTTCAGGCGCAGCAGCAGCTGGAAAGCGAAGTCGCATGAGCAAGTGGGATGACAAGTCAGCAGCTTCCTCTACTACTGATTGGGGCAAGAAGTGGCGTGCGGTGGTCAAAGCTGTCTTGCCCAAAGATGGCAATGGAGGTGTAACTTGCAGTGATCCAGAGGTTCAGAAGCTTTGCTTGGCAATGTGGAGGGACCTTTCATCGTGGGCTGCTGAAGAATGTCGCCAACATCTCATGCTTTTTCAAGCAGATGAGCAAGGCAGGGTTGAACATGACAAGCAAGACGGGCATTGAGGGACACACACACACAGACAATCACAGACAATCACAGACATATGAAAGTGGACCTGCCCTAATAACATCCACGAGAAACCCCAATCTGGAGAGTTTGGAACGTATAGACTTTCTTTATAAACAAGTGGGTTGGGGTGAAAAGCAGAATGCCAAGACGTTTTGATTTTGTCATCCAAGATGTATATATATAATTATATATATATAATATAATTATATATAATTATATATATGATTATATATATATAAACTATACTGTATATATAATATATATATATATATATATATATTATACAGTATACTGTATATATATACAATATATATGTATACAATATATATATATACAATATATATATATACAATATATATA
>Ga0126342_10001487_pt1 | contig 33183 bp, 30 predicted proteins | sample Cyp1metagenome_FD_92528 | JGI IMG/M metagenome (GOLD analysis project Ga0126342, IMG submission 92528) | Coral microbial communities from Lord Howe Island, Old Settlement Bay, Australia - Cyphastrea 1 metagenome | ecosystem: Host-associated > Invertebrates > Cnidaria > Coral ...
ATCCCTCCATAGCTCATATACAATTCACCAACCATTCACCGACTATTTTTTACGACTACCATACTCAGAGCAGCTTGAAAAACGTCTTTTTCGCTCTCGGGCCAACCGTCGTCTAGTTTTATTATTAGGGGGTATTTAGTATTAGGGTGCCCTAATAATAAAACCAAAACCTTAATAAACAAATTAAAAAACGAATTCTTTTTAAAATCCCTTTAAAACATTTCCAAAGAATAACAACCTTTATATAAAAAAAAATATGATTTCAAAGTTGATGGGACCCTAAGAATAAACTTACGGGTCTCGTTCTATGTTTATTAATGGGGGGTACAAACCATTATTTCACCATCCTGTTCTCATTGATTTTCAATTACCACAATTAAGAACGCAATTGTGAGCAACCAAAAAAAACCGAAAGTGGCAATCCAATCCTAGTCTTATTCATTGGGGGCCCGGGGGAGCTTTAGCCATAGGGAGAGGAGATTACAACTACGGGGGTTTTGCCATTTAAGATATCGAGATTGCTCACGAGCGTGGTTAGTCGAATTTAGTCGACCTATATATTTCATTAATTCTCAGTATATTTCTTCAATTTTAAGTGACACGTTTTTTTTACAATTTTCATGGCTGAATTTGTTCCCGGGCAGTTGGAATGGCAGTGTTTCATTGAGCTTTGGAACGGCGTTGCAATCCACTTGGGGATGGGTCAACAGTCAACGTCAGGAAGCCATGGTTGCATATGGTTACTACATTCCCAACTGATCCACTTGGTTAGCCCCAAAATGGCAAGATTGGATACCAACTATGATAGTTACTCATTTACCATGAGCTACATTGCCAGGGTTTAGCTCTCGGGCTTTGTCGGGACTTTAACCAACGCATGGCCAGCCACTTCAGTGATCCTCGCGGAGGTGCCTCTTCCCAACTTGGACATCTCAGCAGAAGCTCTTTGGAACTCTTTGGAGGAGTTTCGAGCAGTGCCCTGGCCCAAGTTTTTCCCGCTTGGGTGGAATCAGCCACTTTGAGCGACTCATTGGCAGATTCGTTGGTTTCGTATGTTTGGCATCAAGGATTGCCAAATTTGCAGGTATGATGATTGTGATGAGGCTATGGATGCTGATCACCAGGAGGGGGGGAAGAAGAGAATGCTACCATATGCTACTGTTGGCCTCGATCAAGTGAGCATGAAGACTCCGGTGGACTGCGGGCGACCGGTCACCGAGGTGCATGCCGAAGACACCCAGGTCTTGCAGCAGCTGCTGAACAAGGTGAAGCTTTGCCCAAATTGCCAGCCCCTTCGTCAGCATCGAGGTCGAGGTGCAAGTCCTGGAAGTCATTGAGGGCTAAGAGTCTAAGAGGATCTAAGAGGATCTATATAAAGGGGTGAACCAACAAGAGCTACTGTACGAACACCATCAGTTCCCTAAGATTTATTACATTTATTCCCTTCTCAAGGTCCTTTACAAACACATGATCTGTAGGAAATACATGACAAATTTCGCAATGCTTGGCGCCGGACATTGATGATACCTCGGCATATGGTGAGCCTTCCGATCATGGAAGCTGCAGGAAAGCTTGCGCGCACACCATGCACCAATGCAACAATTGTTGCACTCACCTGACTGACCCTGGGCTTGCAGATGCTTCCAGAGTTTGTGGTTGAAAGATATCATGTGCATTAGTTTGCCCAGTCGCATTTGCATGACAAGGTCTTTTTTTGAGCTGGTATAAGTTTCGATGTTGGAACTTGGAGCTAGTTGGGGATACTGGGTACAACCTTTCTACGATGTGAAGTGCAGAAATCATCAGAAATCCACGGAGAGGCCCATTGGTCCCAGCCTTGTGGCTTTCTCTATCGCCTGAGGAGGATACCCTTGCTGCCACCGACAACGTCCTCATGGCCTTCGTCTTTGGAATCCAAAAGGGTCGCTTTCCTCTCACCATCTCCATGCGTGCTTGTACCAAGGAGAATCCCCAACGTGAAAGGTAAAGGCTTGTGTGGAACGTGGTTTACCAACGTTTTTCGCAAGGGGTGTTTCCAACCTACTGATGATTTGCGATTTTTTTGCTGTACATCAAGAGGCTCGACAGATGCAGGCAGGGAGAGGCCTTGACAAAGATGATATGTTTCATATATTTTTTGTCCGTCAGAATCTGTGTTTTTGCTGGTGTTTGCCGAGAATGGGGCTGCGTTCAATGTATAGAATTCGCATGATTTCGCATGCATATCATATATGATGAAGTTGCAAATTTGATTCATTTGATTTTTGTCGGTGAAAATTGATGTTAATGGACCATTCATGTAGGAGGGTGCATGGCCTCAAGACCTGCTAAGTGATGGCAATTTCTGGTTGGTGCTTTAAGACACTGATTCCTTCCCTCACATTCCACCCCAGAATAGATCCTCCGCTTCCACTTCCGCTATAGCCGCTATGGGGTGTCTCAGCAACCAAGTGATGTCGCTGCAGGAGTTTCTGGTCTTTGACGATCCCCTCTGTGTCTCCGTGTGCCACCTGAATGTCATTCCAACGAAGGTCTACATTCCAGATTTGCGCTACCTTTTTAAAGACCCTCTTCGTCGTTCGGCCTTGAAGCATGATTCCTGTACCCAAACTTATCCCAAACAATCGTCATCAATTGTTGTTTTAAGATGGTTTAGGCCTTTAAGATCTTTTAAGGATATATCTTATCCCCGGATTGTTGTAGACTTCATTCAGGTTTAGCGAAACAGATTCACCATGTTTCACATTGTTTCACCACGCTGCATCTCACTCAGGTGGACGAAAGATCGTACATGCCATGTTGGAACAGGTGGACACGGTCTGTCTGGAACAGCATTGGTCCGATGAGAAGAGACTTGGCAGAAACCAACTCTTGGAAGGAAGGGGCCAACCGTGGTGGGGCCAACCTGTCTAGTTGGGTTCTTATAAGCAAATATGAGAGGGTTTTTCCAACAAGGGGGTGCAGCATGCCCCAAGCATCCCCCAATCATGAGTGGCACTCGCAGCAGTGATGAGAACGTGACATGAAGAACAACATGTCATCCAAATTCCCAGTAGAGGCCATCAAGATTGGTCCCTTCAAAGTGGACAAATGATTTTGCCTGATTTGGCCTCGTTCACGCGTATGCTTCCCTTACGTGTAATAGTTACATAGTAACTACATGTAACATCATGTAACTATGAACTTGAGAGATGGCGCTGGAGAGAGAGATAGTCTGAGATAGTCATTATATATCATTGTACTATATATATATATATGTTTTCCATTTTTTCCATCTTTTTCCAACCCTTCAAAATCCTTGGAAGATCGACTTTTGGCACCAGGTTTCGGGCTGCCTACCTGCAGGCTGCCCCCGGCCGCGAGGCCTTGCGATCGATGGGCACGGCTGGAATGAACTTCCCACCATCGCAGCAGCAGCGGCTAGGCCATGGTGGAGATCCTGATGGCACTGCCGTGACATTTTGATTATATAAAGCCTATAGCTATATACACTATTATAATTATTTATATTAATTATATATATTATATATATTATTTATATTTATATATTATTTATATTTATATATTATATATATATTATATATATTATATTATATATATATATTATATATATATTATAATATATATATTATATATATATTATATTATATATTTATATATTATATATTATATATTATATATTATATATTATATATTATATATTATATATCATATATCATATTATATATATAATGCTATATACTTTTAATATCTTATAATAAACTATGCATCAATATGCTACAATTACACATCGTTGCTGGTCAAATGCATCATGATTGTCATTTTCCTTTTGAAGCAAAAAGCGTTTGGAGGATTTGGGGCCATGGGCGGTTAGACCATATTCCCAACATTGTGGTGGATTGGTCCCGCTGAGGCTCCATTTGCAATACGTGCACGGACCGATGCTTCCCTTTCAGTACGCTGTCTTCAAGGATGGATTACACCTGCAGTACAAGCGCTTCTTCCCGGTGCAGTTCTTGCTGGATAGTCTGGCAGCAGGGGACAAGGTGAGACTTGATGCTTGGCTCGGTATATTGCACAATGTCCCAAGCCACAAGATAATGCTTGCCAAAAGCACATCAATTAATGGTTATATATATATATAGTTGTACAATGTTATACAACAAGAAAGGGCAAGAAATGGTAAGAAATGGCAAGAAACGGTAAGATATCAGGAAATCATGAGAAACCCATTGCAAACCAATAGCTATGCCACGCAGACGCCTTTGCAACAAGACACAATCATCTCCCCCTTCGTACCATCTCATACCAGACAGCAAGGATGTGCATGAGAATACCGACATTGAGGAGATCATTCAGATGGCGGCAGTTGTTGGTGTGGATTATGACTCTTACTGGAGTCAGATGTGTGCGCAGGTCAACACTATTCAAGAGTCTTGCAGCCCCTGGCGTGAGGCGGATTTCATGTATCTTGACGGTAGCATATTTGTGGTAAGCCGACACTGAGATTGGCTCTCTAGACAGCCCACCATGTAAATCCATGTGCATCCACTTATGGACCCTTGTTCGATTGCCAAAGGGTATTCTCCGTTGCCATGTTTGATTGCCGGAGAGTGCTGGGCTATCAGGATCTATGAGGCAAGTCCTGTATCCAAGCGCATGTGTTTTTTTATTTTGGAACCTTGTTTCTGAAAATAGATTTGGCTAGCTGGAAGTGCGAACAGAATCTGACATCATGATGACCATCATCATATTCATACATATTCATCAATATTCATCAATATTATTAATATATATATATATATATATTCACCATGTTCATCATAACCAGCGCAACCACAGCTCTGACTAGGCGGCAAGGTCCAACACAAGCAGTCCTTTATATACATATATAAATATACATATATATATATATATGTATGTATAGGTAGATAATTTAGTTGATTTCTTATAGCAACGCATCTTAATTTGTTCATTGAACTCGAGTTTTGCTATGGAAAGTTCCCAGTACGTTGCTTTCCTTACATTGTTGCTGACCTCATCTCGGCTAGACTCCAATTCGGGCTTGAAACGGGTTTGCCGTTTGTGATATATTCGTGCCATAGATTTCATATATATGTCCATTTAATTACAGTATTTATAAAAGATCATGATTCTCACATTGCCTAAACATAGATCATGATGAATCTCATATGTGCTCAATGGTTTTAAACACACGCACACGCATATGCGCATATATAAGTTTATAGATATATACACAGTATACACAGTATGTATAGACCTATCGTCCATGATCATATTATGACTAGCAGATAGGTTCCTAATGATATCATAACTACCATTTGTCATTCCATCATCCTAAAAATACCCTTTGGCAATCTAACGGCTGTGGAATATGTCCCGTTTGTACAGTAGATGATTTTCAGAACATTGAAAATGGTGGTTCCCCATGGCTATGTAAACGATTGCCGCATGGTAAAATGGACTATACAGAATGCATATGTATATATATATATATACACATACATACCAAAATCCCCAGCAAATCATATTAAATTCCATTATCTAAATCACTCTGAACCCCCATCAAGTCCAATTAAGCACATGTTTTCCCACCTTTTTCCAGTGGTGTGCTTCTTCCTAGGTATCGCATCGTGGGGAAAAACGTTTACGATGCCCAGACGGGGCAAGAGCTGCCGGAGCTCAACGTCAAGGCGATCCAAGCTGCAGATGCGACTTGGACAATGGAAGGAATAATGGAATAATGATGCACCTAATGATAATACTAATGGTAGTTAGATGTAGTTAGTATTATCATTAGGTATACATCATTAGCTACTTGGATATATATATACCATCTAGAATATTATTGATGTTGATTCTTGATGATTTTTGTTATATAATATTCTTATTCCATAATTATTGTGATAACCTTATAGAATAATGGAAATAATGATAGAAGAAACCGTGGCAGAGAAAAAATAAAATAATGGAAACAAAACATGTTCATGTTTCTAATGTTGGTAGTGGAATGCTGTGTGGTTAAACAATGTTAATAATGGAATCACCACTGGCCTGGCAAAAAAAAACACACAAATGAAAACAATGGAACATGTTTTTCCCGTGTGTGTTTGTGTGCGCGTTTGCAGTTTTAATTGGAACTTGATTTGAAGTTGATGAACTCTGATGTAGCGCTTAAAACATGGAAAAACATATTCCTGATGGAAACCAATACTAAACCTGTGGACATTCTATCGAATTTGATGGATTTTAGTTGGATTTCAATGTTGCGGTAAATTCAAGAATGGTCAGGGCTGTTAATAGGTGCTAAAAGGACAGAACACCTGCTACAAAACTCTGCATTTGGATGTGTTTGGTGGATTTGGATCAATACTGTAGACATCAAAATGATTTTGCGTAGAATTCATATTTTTTTTTCTAATGATGTTATATTATTTAGTTCTGTGATTCAATGGATTGGTGTAAGGGAACATGTACAGGAAACCCCTATAGCCTATCTTTTATCGGAAAACAAAAACCTAGTTTCCTGCAATTTTTCTCTCAAAACAATCCAATAAGTGATGTTTTATATGTTTTATCCAAAAAAAACAACATATTCCCAGGTGAAGCGCCTCCAAAGCTACGGCTGTGGCGCTACAGAGCCTGGGAGGTGCTGCTACTATCCCTTCGCGAAGAGGGCAGTCCCTTGGCGGGTCGTCATGGGGGGCTGGGAATAGCTGGATGAAATGATGACACTTGGAGACACTTGGAGAGACCCATGGATTGGGTGGATTTTTATTGTTGGAGTTAAACGGTCCAATTTTTTTGGGGGGCGACACGTTGGTTGATTTGTTGCTGATGTTTGCATGTTTGCGGAAGAAATTAGTCCTTTGGATTTGAATGGCTTATCAATTTCTCAACTATCTGGGTCTTTGCAATCAGAAGTCCGGCGGGTGCCCCGATTTGAGATCCAATTTGTCCATCCGAGGCAGAGATTGAATCATGGAAGTGAACAGCATGAGTGGTGTCCTTCGTCCCCAAAATGAATTCGAGGTTGCATGTAACGTAGATCCGCTCGGATCACTTGTAGAGACCCGGTCCCTATGCCCCCCCACTCCCCACTGGCGTCTCTGTACAGGTAGGGAGGGCCCACTGAACTATCGTCCAGGAAACACTCTGCGCGAGCAAGGCCGTGGTCCCACCCTGCAGGCACCGATTTGCTGGAAAGTTGGTGCAGGTCCCAGTCCTTTTCTGTATAGCCTGGCCCCAGACAGGGGCAGCCAACAACCTTGGGCTCCAGTAGAGGGCCTGAAGAAATCTATGTGGTGCGTTATCCCACAGAAGGCTGATATATAGCCTGATGCAGCCGTGCACAGTAAGACTCAGTAAATGGAGGACGATCAAATGTGAGGGTTTCATCCAACATCATCACCAAACTCTTTCCTTAGATGTCATGATTCAATAATAGTTCAGGAGGTTCAAGTGGGCATAATTGTTTTTCCCCCAGCGTCCTTCCCGATGTTTGCAGACATCCCTCAGCAAAGACAGGGAACAAGACAGGCTGCAGAGAAAGTTGGTGCTGTGCAGACTTTTTTTCTACAGTTGCGGCGTTTGTTTGAAATGTTTGACCCCAAAGTTCATTGATCTAGGGAAAAAAATTGCACGACATGTCATGAAATGATCATATTATATAGTAAGTGTTGGTGGGAAGTTTTATAGCCGATGCTCGCAACTATGCCCCTCATGATTTGTCTTTCCACACGCCTTCACCAAGGTACTGTGACAACTGTGCATGATTTAGGATATTTCAAGAAACACGCATGAGGAATCATGAGGACATTTATGTGCAAGTAGGCCTCCTGCTTTGCATACCGCCGTTATCCATATTGATTACATTTGACATGATTCAGTCAGTGATCATGTTTCTTCACGAATGGGACGGATCAAAGCCCTTCGTTCTACCACGTTTGCAGGGATGAAACCCAAATTTGCAAACTATTTTGATGCTACACCAAATGACACCAGGGTTTTGAGCTGCAGGAGTTGGAGAAAATGGACAGCAACTACCTTTGGCCATGCAGGTTGGCGCAAGCCCAGCTGCACTTGGACGATGTCCACGAAGCGCTGCTCGGCAGAGAGTGAGCGCATCAAAAAAGTGACTTACATAGAAACCTCGTAGCAACTATGCTATTAGGCAACTATGGCTAAGCATTTTTTTGTGAAAGGAAGTGGCAGTGGACAAATTCAATTGAGATAAATTACACTCCATGGTCGCCATCAGAGTGGATTGAATGATCACAATGCTAAGGCAAAGTAGCTTGCAACGCGCTGGGGAACGCTTACGTCGCTCCGAGAAGGCGTAGGGCCGTTGGGGGTCGCTGGTGGGGATGGGTCAGGATCTTCATTGATGTTCCATAAAAGGGGGGAATGAACGTCCAGCAAAGCGGCAGTTTAAAATATCCGGAAAAAGGAAAGCGTGGATCTTTAGAATCTTTAGACTTGAGTGATGGTGCTTGGTGGACGAAGCTGAGCTATGTGAAGAATTTATCTCCCATGGCGAGTGGAATCCGGGGGCGCCGTCCTCAACGTCCAGGCGATTGAGAGCCCAAATCCAGCGGCGGAAGCAGAAGTTCGGACTTGGCTCGGCTATGGATGCTGGGTGGCAGACCGATGGTAGTCTCAAAGGATGATGAATACCCCCCGGCACCCCCAATCCAAATCCCCGTGAAGCATATTGGATTCTGTTAATTTTCGGATCCAGTCCAGTACTGAGATATTTAATAATCTGATAAGCAGATATAATCAGGGGATTGTACAGTATTTGAAAGCTAGTGAGAGTTCACTCTTGGGGTCTCTTGGGGTCTTCCTGTGCCATACTGCAACTTCACTTGCTGGGAAACAATGGGGTAAACAAGAATCCAGCTATGAGGGGTATGAACCAACATCAATACGGGAATTAAGTCAACAAAAATAGTGCTGCTCTTGAAGCTCTATGCCAGTTGGTGAGCAGTATGATCAGAGCACCGCATCTTTTTTTAAGGGTGATAAGCCAGATGTTAGAAGTGATAAGCCAGATGTAAAAGGGGATAATAACCTCACGAATTCGGGACAACCCTAGCCAGGGCTGTGAACCACTTACTACCTGGGCTCAAACTTGGTCAGCTGTTGGTGTCCAAACTTGGCCCTGAGAATCCCCAGTGACACTTGTTACTCATAAAGAACAGATCCATCCAAAGGTTTGGGTTAAAATTGTGGTTTCCAAATATTGTGGGATTAAAATAGCAGGTTCCCACAAGATGCATCCAAATGTTTGGCACAATCGGTTGAAATCCCCTTTTTATGGGAGAGCAACTAGTGATTCTACCATGACAAGCCCCGCTAAGGACTACTTCTGTTTGCTTCTCAGCAGTGGTGCCCACCAACTTTTGGTCATGGTGAGGACATCCAAGCCTGAGGGCAAATGATTCAAAACCATATCCATGGTGTGGGTACTTTTGAAATTGTCCATCCCAAACGGCCAGGGTTCAGTACATCCTGTGCATCTAATGCTACTTTTCTGGCCATCTCCAAGTGAACATTTCTGTCAAGAACCTTGAGTCAATCTATTTTAGGCATTGTTTGAGCATTTTTTGGGCGTTTTTGTGGCAACATTTCACATGGGCCACACCCAGCTTCAGTATTCCTTTCGATGCAAGGCAAGGCGATGTTGAGAAAGCGGCCGAGAAGTTGTCGCAGGCCGATCGGTGCAATTCAGATTCAAGGGGGGAGAAGGGCCCAAGAGCTATCCCACTGAATTACCCAGTTGGTTGGTATGCATACAAAACATGTATGATTATTTATTTGAACAGTTTTAAAATGAAAAATATACGTGTATTACGTATAATTATATATATACACGTAATATATATATACACACACACATATATATATATATATATATGTGCGTTTATGCATTTGTATATGTGTATATAACATGAAGTTGTTTTATATCAAGAAGTGGTAGTTCAGCGCATGTAGCTTGGAGTCCTGTCAATTCTTGCATTTCTTGAGGTCTTTAATGGATGAAGGAAACATGCGCAGGAAACATGAGGTTCTTCCTAGTGAATCTATGATACTGCAATATATTATGGGGTTCCTGTAACCTTCCTTCAAACCGATTCCATTAAGCATATGTTCAGTGGATAGAAATGCAGCAAAATCCAGATATTTTTTATCCATTAAAATCATTTACAATCAATCCATTGAGATATATTAACATCCAGTCAAATCTCCGTGATGGGAAGCAATGTTATCCAATTGAGCCTCGACGACTCGAGCAAGGCTTCTCGGGTGTCGAACCAGGCCTCCACACACCTCTTTCAGGCCAGGTTCTGAGGATGACTACGACCGGAAAAGCCTTGGTGTGTGGGTAGTTTAGTGTTGGTTAATGATATTTAGAATACATAATATTTACAATATCATTAACCATCACTAAACATAATAATATTTACCTATTTCATAGTTAATCATAATAATATTTACATTTTTTAATACTGGCATGCATTATGTTTGTTATAATGATATTCAAACTGATGTTTGATGTTTAGTGATGGTTAATGATGTTTAGTCTTTTTTTGTTACCAGTGGTGCGCACAAAGGAGGCAGCTACAAGTCGACATGTGTTATCTACCAGACTTGTTGAGCAACCAGGGCAGTCATCTCAAAGTTAAGTAACCACCCAAAGGATGGGAAGTTTTACCCTCAAATCCAATGGATTTATGGAGCAAAACCTCTGGCCCAGACACAGCCACATATTAAATATAGAAATCTGGTTGGTGGTTTCAAACATGTTTTTGTTTTATAATATACGGGAGAATCCTTTCCCATTGACGCACTCATATTTTTCCAGATGGTTAAAACCACCAACCAGATTATTATTAATCATCATTAACCATATAATAACCACATATTAACCATAATTGACCATCATTAACCAACCAGAAACCATTTATTGCTGAGTAGAACATCCCAGCTATTTGATCTCCCAGAAGGTCACTACCAAATCTACCAAGGCCCTGGCCTTTCAAGTTCTGGGCCGCGATGGCAATAGCGCCTTAAATGTGGCGAAGCATTGTGAGCCGCGCTTGAGGGAGGCCGGGGGCCCACTGCACGCCGATTCTTGGGGTGCACAAAGATCACTTAGACCTTCCAAATAGCCATGGAACTGTGCATTGTGAGGTATTTGTTCATTTGGATTTTTAATGTCAAATTAGGGTGTTTTACCCAAAAGATGTGAATTGTGTTGATACGTTCACTAATTCGTTACCAGGTATGTTCGAAGGAGCCCTGTGGCCCTATGATGTTTTGCAATGACAAATTTGGTCCATAGGTTGCCCATCTTTGTTGCAGTAGTGATATGGGTGCCAAAATGGAGCCGTTAGTATCAAACCCATCCAAGTTGGATTCATCCACGGCCCTTTGTTGCTCAGGTGGCTCACCGTTTGCTGCCTGCTCTACCAAGCAGGCCGCAAAGCCTGGCTTGGGAATGAACCATATTCCTCTTTGAAGGTGATTGACCATGTTCAACACCGTGGCAGCTTGGTATGTATCATCCTGAAGTAGATAGAATATGGTATTTACAAATGGTGAGGATTGTTTCAACATGTCATATTCTACCTCTTCCAGGATGACTCTAATGTAGCTTGATACATTTTACGGGTTCTCCAATCTGAGAATTGCGGCTATTTTGGGATAGCTACCACAATCCAAACTGGTTGGGAGTGTCGTATATATTTATGTGTGTGTGTTTCCCCTTTGGGACCATTGGTTGAGATGAATAGCATTGTTTATGGGATGGGTTAACATCCAGCAACCAAATAGTTATATATTATATATAGTTATTTGAACCCTCGGGATGACGATGGAGAGAGAGAGAGAGAGTTATCTATATATATGTACATAATATCATTACTCATACTGGGACATATTATCAATAACTAGAACTATAGTTGATATAGTGTTATAAAAGTGTAGATGACATATATATATACATATATGATAATGTATTGTGATATGATGATTGTATATATACAGAGATTTTTATCAGATGGCACTATCGCAACTATATACGTCTCAGAATCATATCGATGATGATATATACAATCTATCCTATCTACCCTATCTACCCTATCTATCCTATCTATCCTATCTATCCTATCTATCCTATCTACCCTATCTACCCTATCTATCCTATCTACCCTATCTACCCTATCTACCCTATCTAACCTATCTATCCTATCTATCCTGTCTGTCCTATCTATCCTATCTATCCTATCTATCCTATCTATCCTATCCATCCTATCCATTCTATCACTCCTATCTATCCTATCTATCCTTTCTATCTATCTATATTGTATCTTATCTTATCCTATATTATCTTATCTTATCTATCTTATCTTATCCTATCTTATCTAACTTATCCTATCTTATCTTATTTTATATTATCTTGTCTTATCTATCTATCCTATCCTATCTTATCTTATCTTATCGTATTTATCTATCTATTCTAATCTAATTTTAATTCTCATGCTAATTCTACTTCTACTTCTACTTCTACTCTATTCTATTCTATTCTATTCTTTTCTATTCTATTCTATTCTATTCTATTCTATCTATCCTATCTTATCTTATCTTAGCTTTTCTTATTTTATCCTATCGTATCTTATCCGATCTTATCTTATCTTAGCTTATCTTATCTTATCCTATCCTATCTTATCATATCATGTCTTATCTTATCTTATCTTTTCCTATCGTATCTTATCATATCTTATCTTCTATTTTCTTATCTTATCTTATCTTATCTATATATTCCATCTTATCTTATCTTAGCCTATTTTATCTCATCCTATCTTATCTTATCTTATCGTTTTTATCTATTCTATTCTATTCTATTCCATTCTATTCTATTCTTATTCTATTCTATTCTTATTCTATTCTATTCTATATTTTATTCTATATTCTATTCTATATCCTATTCTATATTCTATTCTATATTCTATTCTATATTCTATTCTATATTATATTCTATATTCTATTCTATATTCTATTCTATATTCTATTCTATATTCTATATTCTATATTCTATTCTATATTCTATATTATATTCTATATTCTATATTCTATTCTATTCTATTCTATTCTAGTCTATTCTATTCTATTCTATTCTATCTATCTATCCTATCTTATCTTAGCTTTTTCTTATTTTATCCTATCGTATCATATCCAATCTTATCTTATCTTATCTTATCCTATCCTATCTTATCATATCATGTCTTATCTTATCTTATCTTTTCCTATCGTATCTTATCATATCTTATCTTATCTTCTATTTTCTTATCTTATCTTATCTATATATTCAACCTTATCTTATCTTAGCCTATTTTATCTCATCCTATCTGATCTTATCTTATCGTATTTATCTATCTATTCTATTCTATTCTAATTCTTATTCTTGTCTACATTCTATTCTACATTCTATTCTACTTTCTGTTCTATATTCTATTCTACATTCTATTCTACATTCTATTCTATATTCTATTCTATATTCCTTTCTATATTCTATTCTATATTCTATTCTATATTCTATTCTATATTCTATTCTACATTCTATTCCAGATTCTATTCTATATTCTATTCTATATTCTATTCTATATTCTATTTTACATTCTATTCCAGATTCTATTCTATTCTATTCTACATTCTATTCTATATTCTATTCTATGTTCTATTCTATATTCTATTCTATATTCTATTCTATTCTATTCCAGATTCTATTCTATTCTATTCTATTCTATATTCTATTCTATATTCTTTTCTATATTCTATTCTATATTCTTTTCTATATTATATTCTATTCTACATTCTATTTTATATTCTATTCGATATTCTATTCTTTTCTATTCCAGATTCTATTCTATTCTTTTCTATATTCTAGATTCGATTCTATATTCTATTCTATATTCTATTCCAGATTCTATTCTATTCTATATTCTATTCTACATTCTATTCCAGATTCTATTCTATATTCTATTCTATATTCTATTCTACATTCTATTCCAGATTCTATTCTATATTCTATTCTATATTCTATTTTACATTCTATTCCAGATTCTATTCTATTCTATTCTATCCTATATTCTATTCTATATTCTATTCTATATTCTATTCCAGATTCTATTCTATTCTATTCCATATTCTATTCTATATTCTTTTTTATATTCCATTATATATTCTATATTCTATTCCAGATTCTATTCTATATTCTATTCTACATTCTATTCCAGATTCTATATTCTATTCTATGTTTTATTCTATATTCTATTCTATTTTCTATTCTATATTCTATTCTATATTCTATTCTATATTCTATTCTACATTCTATTCCAGATTCTATTCTATTCTATTCTATTCTATATTCTATTCTATATTCTATTCTACATTCTATTCCAGATTCTATTCTATTCTATATTCTATTCTATATTCTATTCTATATTCTATTCTATATTCTATTCTACATTCTATTCCAGATTCTATTCTATTCTATTCTATTCTATATTCTATTCTATATTCTATTCTATTCTATTCCAGATTCTATTCTATTCTATTCTATATTCTATTCTATATTCTATTCTATTCTATTCCAGATTCTATTCTATTCTATTCTATATTCTATTCTATTCTATTCCAGATTCTATTCTATTCTATTCTATATTCTATTCTATATTCTATTCTATATTCTATTCTATTCTATTCCAGATTCTATTCTATTCTATAGCCTCCCAAAGCTCGGTGCACGGCCACGGCCTCAGGCTTCAAGCGCACCTGGATCGACTCTTCGACGAGACTCCAGCCCAGTTTGGCTACAGGTCGGGGCGAAGCAACCATTTTTCAGGGGGATTTCACAGGAATTTCAGGGGGATTTCACTGCATTCAATGGGATGATTTCATGATGATTCAATGGGATTTAATGAATGCAACATGACCAGCCAACAATATTATATTTCCACGTGTCTGAAAATGTGGTATACCCATATCCTGCCATTTTTAGAGGGAAAATAGTGATCAACGGTGCCCTATTTTCAGACATAAGCTATGGGGATTCATGAACCCACGGCTTTCTAAATAGTCAGGATGGAAAGCCAAAGAAAAGAAACTGGCATGTGGCGTTTCAGTCTGGAACACCCAATAGGGTTTGATCATTTTAGATCAATCTGCCAGTCAGGGGGGTTGTATAGATTATATCTATCTATCTACCTATCTATCGATCTATCTATCGATCTATCGATCTATCGATCTATCGATCTATCGATCTATCGATCTATCGAACTATCGATCGATCGATCTATCGATCTATCTATCTATCTATCTATCTATCTATCTATATATCTATATTACAGAGCTTACAAGACGCAGATGTTCTTTCTGGCCATGAGGAGAGCGACAGTGTTTTGCCAGGTCCACAGCTACACCAGCAGCTCCTTCCAGAGTTAGTGACTACCAGATGGGACAGAAGGTGGAGGTGGAGATTGGGTCAGGGCGGCCTGCAAACCTGGCCCATTGGAAAAAGTAGTGCCCGGAGTTTTCCATGGTTTAAACGACATGTACCCTTAAGGATACTTAAATATGTGGGGGGTTCATTTTGCGACAGTCATGGTGTGCATGATCATGATCATGATCATCATCATCAGCAGCAGCAGCATCAGCATCATCATCATCATCATCATCATCATCATCATCATCTTTCATCATCATTCATCATCATTCATCATCATTCATCATATTCATCATCATCATCATCATCATCATCATCTTTCATCATCATTCATCACCATTCATCATATTCATCATATTCATCATATTCGTCATATTCGTCATCATATTCATCATTATGTTCATCATCATGTTCATCATCATATTCATCATATTCATCATATTCATCATTTTCATCATCATCAATCCTTCTCTCTAAAATTGTCCTCTCTAAAATTATGTCCCCCATGGCCCAAATGTGGCTAGAAGAACAAGACGGCTCTGGAAACGTGCTCCGCAGGTGTACAGCAAAAGCGCTGGAAGGTGGTTGCCTGCGGAGATCATACAGGCCTCGTCCGACCCACTTCGTTTGGGATTGGACAATTTGAAGTCACTGGATCACCATATCCCATTAAAATATATTAAAATCCCATTCCATCCATGAGAAAAATTCCCACCATTTTCCTCCTCACCCAGATGTGTGAGTTATAGATATACCATGATATACCAAGCCTGGATGATTTGGGCCCCATCTCTGCCATTACCCCTAAGCAATGGAAGATCTACCATTTTTAGATGATTTCCCCCGTTTCAACCTCCATTTCTGGGCGATTTCCCAACCACCACGTTTGATTGCCGAAGGGTAAACCTGCGGTAGCCACGGGTCATTTAGTTCTATGATCTACCTATTGAATCCTCTCGCAGTAAATATGGTGATTGTCCACACTGTTGAGATTCCAGAGGTAATCCATGTGAATATCCCATATCATCTATACTGTAAGTATTTCATCATTGTCGTTGGTTAAATCAGATTACTCCTAGTGTTTGTTGGCTAAACAATCTAATTTTGCATCCCCATTTCTGATTCAACAAACATGTGTTCACCATATCACATGAGCCATTCCCATTTTTTCTTGTTTAAATTCCAATCTCTTGGGGATTTAAAGCAACAGAAACTAACCAATTTGTGTGGTGAAATTCCAAGACTTTCACGTTGTTTTGGTTCGTTTCTGTTGTTTTTTCCCCATGATGCTTCGATTCCCCGAGGATCATCAGTTCTGAGACCGGTCGTTGCCAGGCTGAGGTCGAAACGGTCAAGGTGCGATATGGAGCCTCTTGGCGAAAAGCCGCCATTTGTCTGGAGGAAACTTGGTTTTCCGGACAGGGATTGATGATCATGGTAATAATTGCTGATAATGGTTAATAATGATTGATATTGATGATATTGATGATGATTAATGATAATGATGATGATGATTTTGATGATGTTTTTGATGATGATGATGATGATGATGATGATGATTGATGATGATGATGATGATGATGATGAATATGATGATGATTGATGATGATTGATGATGATTGATGATGATGATGATGATGATGATGATGATGATGATATTGATGATTGATGATGATGATGATGATGATGATGTGTTAGATTTGATAAGGCTGTCGCAGTCCGGCTGCGAGCAGTCCTGTGCAGATGCACCAGTGATGTTTCACCACCTTTATATTGACATGCCGGTAGCATTCAAATAACAAAACAGCACTATATGATGCAAGATGTGAATGAGGTTGGCCACGGGTCACAAAAGAATGCAGCCAACCAATCCTTTACTGTGGCGCCACCAGGCCACTGGAGATCCCTCCAAAGACCTTCAGCAGGGTGTCCCAGCGGCGAAACGTTTCTGTCTTTGGTTCCAAGTTTCTTGGATTTTCTTTTGTTTTGTTTTGTTTGATTGATTCTTCAATTGATGTTTATACCCACCGGATGGGTATTCATACAGGGAAAGTGAACATCACCTGAAGTTGAATGTATTAATTGAAATCCTGGTCGAATGAGGCATTTTATTTTTTTGGGCTATGCTGCATATATTCGCGTTTTTTTGTTTTTTTTCCGTGTCTTTGTTTTCAAACCAATGGTGCTACGTGAAGGGGCGGATCCAATACATGTTGTAAGTGCTTGGAGCCAAGACTTGAAATTCCGAGTCGGAAATTCCTGTCCGACCATCAAGTAGCAAAACGATGTGGGCATAGATGTGGCAATCATTTTAATCGAACCCGGCAACTGGCAATGGCATCAAAACTCATTGTAGGATAGATTTTTTTTGGTGGAAGGTAGGGGAGATTCAATGCTCAGCAAAAGAGAATGAACCACAAATATATACTAATATCATTTCACATTAACGGACATCAACTATTGTAATGGTTGTTAGTAGTGATTCATATTTGGTCTGGTTCCAGTTCATGGGAGATTTGCCATGCCACAGCCCATGGCACCCCATGGCACTGACGCCAGTTTTCCCAGGTTCTTTGAGAAGTTGCTGCTGCGGAGCTCGGAAAGTTTGAGGCGGAGCTGAGAGGAATGATGTTTTCAGATGATCATTGAATCATTATGTTCAATGTTTTCTGATGATTTACCCTCTGGTAATTTAACATAGCTATTGAAAATGACCATCTATAGTGGATTTTCCCATTAAAAATGGTGATTTTCCATAGCTATGTTAAATTACCAGAGGGTACCAGATGTGTCCAGATGTAAGCAATGATGATTCTCAGAAAGTGTTTGACCATTATATGGGATGATTACTAGAATGGTTGTGCTAGAGAATGTGTTGGTTTCACAACGCGCATCCGTTAAAGAAAAATAAACCAAACAATAATTTGGAGGGATTTTTGACAGAAATTTCTGAAATTCGGGTTGGTTGATGATTTGGTCGGGGATTCTATGATTTAAATTAATCAAATGAATCATGAGCTGGGAATCCCTATTAACAAACCATTATTGTGTGGTTGCTCAATGGGTTTTCGGCACTGGAAGCATGAGCCGCTATAGCATATGGGCCGTATGGGTGACACATTGTTAGTATGTGAGACTGATTTTGGCCACGACAATGTCATGGGCAATGGTGCATTGTTAAGACTTGAGAAACATATGCAGCGGTTTGATAGTTTTCCTTGAAACATGTCATGTTGATGGGTGACATCCAAACCAACCAACAGGTGCCTTGTGGCCCTCCCATACCCGTGCCCATACCATTCATGATGCGGTAAAATTTGAACCTCCATTTCTATAGTCTATGTTCAACATCGTCTAAATGCGACTTTACCACATATGGGTGACCTGGGATTTTCTAGGATTTTCTATGATTTTCTAATACCAAGCCGGCACCAAGCCAGCACAGCTGCAAGGATTATGTTTCAGCAACGCACTGAAGACTAAGTCCCCCCAAAGTGATCCAAAGTGTATGATTGCGGGGAAACCATCTCAAATGTTTGAACACCAAAGTACCATGGTCGCTTACAGCATTGCTCCCCACCCCAGCAGTTCGGAGGCCTGTGAAGGCCCAAAGCCTCGGGAAGCAAGCTGCAGCCCCAGATGTCTTACCATTCATGATGGTTAAGCCTAGGCCCATCCACCGAATCTTGAAATGTTATTTTTTGACATGTTTTTACCATCAAAATGCTGGTCTTACATGGCTTTACCATCCCAATTTGGGACCCCCAAATAGACCCAAGACTAAACCACGATGTCTAAAGTCTATGGGGGGGTATTTAAGAAAGGGCAGGGATTATTCAGCGAGAACCACGCCAAAAAAAGTAATATTTAATGATAATATAAGGTGGGCGAAGTATTGAGTTTCGCCGAATGTATTTCGATATTCTTCTGAAAGGGGTTGAAGCTGAACATTAAGTTGTATAGAAGTTTTATAAGTCATATACGCATTTCAAAGTGATTTCACCACATATTTCATATATGTCCATATAAAATGCAATACCGTAAACAGAAAAAGACCATATCATCAGGTCCATCGATGCATGAGGGTGTATCTTGCCGGGAGTGCTGGGAGGGTCTATTGCAGCGGTTGTGAATGAGGAAGTGTGGTGAAACATTACAAAAAATAAGTGTGCTTCAGAACAAAAATGCCAAAATTTGATGGTTGGCACCATTTCCCCATGAAAGTTGCTATGTTTGGGGTGTAGATCCTCTCTATTTTTGGACAAATGCATATCATATCGTTGGCTATATACTATATATACATATCCCATTCTATCCAATTAAACCCAAATAAAAGCACAGTTGGTGAAACCACCATTCTACCATGAAACTTGACTTTCCATTATTGTACCAGTATTACACCTTACTATGCCATTATGCCATTGCTATAACATGCGTACCAGTCCATTGTTACTATTTACCATTGTTATACAATGTGTTATGATATCCTATGATATGGTATGCCGATGTATTGATGATTAATGATGGGAGGTTATGATATTGTTATAACAGCATCATTCCATTACACCATGATGTTTAACTATATATGGGTAGAACATTATATACAACATTACAGCATTCTCATTCCACATAATAACTGTTTTTTAAGCAACCACCCACTTCCACAGAAGCGTCCATGGCCTCCCAGGGTCCTGCAGAGAAGGTCCAGCGGGGGGAGATGGAGTTGGCATTGCCATAGATAGTCATGTCCCCTCGCACATATCATATCATATCATATCATATGGTATGAGATGATATGATATGTTGCAAGGTATGTGTAAGAAACACATTTTTTGTACATCCTATTTGTTTACAGTATCTATCGTGAGTTCCTAGTGCAATTTGGTGGATTGGTCCAATATGTGGTTGTAAATCAATTATGGTTCGCAGGAAAATCCACCATGTCTAATTGATTTTCTCATTAAAACCTCCATCCATGAGGGATTTCCCCTTGCCACGTTCGATTGCTGGAGGGTATCGACGTTGACAGCGGAGCCAGCAGAGGCAAGTCTCCAAGGTCCGGGCCAAGGGAGGGAGTGGAGGTGTCCAAAGTCATAGGGGTACCCCAAATCATCCAAGTCATTAGACCGTTTTTAGTATTGAAACCCATGGCTTTGATGATTCTCCATTTTCACAAATCCCAGCAAACCCCCATACTATGTTTTTTTTAAATAATCTTCCGTAAACCGACATAGATGTGGAAACCCCGCCATTTGCAGATCATTTTTCCTGGGAAACAATGGGTGTTCCACATCCATGTGAGTTTACCCCAGGCTGTATACTGTATACATAGATTTGACACTGGTTTAAAGAAACCCATACTATGTTGTTTAATCCTACATCAACTTTCATATTTACATGTGTCAGCATCTCTACACAAACTCACACACTGGTGACATATATATATATCACACACACACACATATATATATATATATATATGTGTGTGTGTGTATTGATATCAGGTGCAGATATGTAGCCATTAAAACTGCTACGATGTTTTGAATTGAGGACACAAAGTATGGGGAATGATGCAGTCTTCAGATTCACATAATTGGTTGTTACTAGTCTCGTCATATATTATCGTCTATTTCTTGTTGACAATTCTCAAGTGGTCCTGTTTTCAAAAATGATGCCGCTTTCTGAGGTGTTTCAAAGAATGAGAACTGAGAGAACCATGTATCATGTATTATCATGTATTATCCATGTATTATCATGTATTATCATGTATTATCATGTATTATCCATGTATTATCATGTATTATCATGTATTATCATGTATTATCCATGTATTATCATGTCATGTAGCTGTTGACCCTACTAGGTCCCAGTCAGGTTTCGTTTGCTTCACCAGTGGCCGAAAAATCCAGGCCGTCGCCTGCTCCGAAAGATTTGGCACCTCCACGCCGCGCGTCTGTCACAAACAAAGAGGCCAGCTGGTCATGGCCTCCATAGCTGACCAGCACTGGGGTTCTTTGAATCAGCATGGATTCTTTGGTTTTGGTTTTTTTCAAGGTTTTTTTCAAGATGTTGAAACCCTAAATTGTGAATTTTTAGATGTTGAAGTTAACAAGGATGGGAAAAGCTGCCGATTGATCGACATAGTGTGTGTTAGATACTGTTAGATCTGATGATTTGTAAGCCTGGAAGGGGCTATTGGTCTCAAATCTATTTTCATTTGGGTTCAACAAGATGCCTATCAAGGCATTTGAACCTGCATAGATTCCCGGCTGAAAATTCTAGTTACTGCACAGAGGACATCCCCCACTTCAAAGTCGGTTGGATATGTATGTACATACATATACATATACATATGCATATGCATATGCATATGCATATACATATACATATATATTATATACACATACGATATTTGTTCTGATATATCCACCATAAATCCCAATGAGTTGTAAACCTCACTGGGACTCAAGGTAGCTATCTCTGTTTGCAAGAGCTAGCATCACCCCGACCTTGGCAGGTTGTACAGGAAGCTGCTGCGCGAGATTCCAATAATTTCATGTTGAACCCAGAGGATCTGCAGGTTGGCAAGGTCACGTCCGGGGTGAGCCCGTCATTGGGGAACCTGTAGATGCCCAGGAAGGCTGTGTTTTTTACTGGTTGGCATCTGTGGTTTAGGGGGTGTTATAAGCCCAGGGTGGTGAGTTGTGGTGTAAATCATCCTGAAATGCCAAAGCTATGCTCATCAGGGTGTTTTGACGTGTTAGAGTTTTTGGTGCCGAAAGTTCGTCCAAATTGTACCCAACGCCAATTTCTACGCAGAACTGGGGTTGTTTGCCAAATTGCCTACTTCCAAATCTTCCAATCCGAATGATCAGCAGAAACTTATTTTATAGATTGGTGATTCAGCAGGTTCTGTTGATTTGCAATATGTTGATTGATCCAATTTGATCCACATGTTTGTTGTTCACATACATAGTTTTATAGATTGATTCTCGGTTTTGCTGGTTGAAAATGCCTCCCTCACCAGTTGAGATGGGGTTTTGCTGGTTGGAAATCCATTTCAGTGATGCCTAGGGGCAGGATGTGAGCCATTTTTCGGCTCATCCTGGCACTTCGAGGCATCAAAACCACTTCAGTTAAGAATGGAGTTCCCCTGAGAAAGCGGAGAATCCCAGATATAAGTGGTATGTTATTTTTAAGTCTATAAACATAAACTATCTATGATTTATATTATCACATATAATTATATATATATATATTTATGTTCTATGCTATAAATTCCTAGATTCCCTGTGGTTATAGGTGGTTGCTGCCTGGCCCACAGAGCTAGCGCCAGGTCTTAGGCTCGGGTGGCTTCGGGGCGGTGTACCGTGGCACGTTCCGTGGAGAAGAGGCGGAGTCCGGCGGAGAATCACCAGTGAAATATGGGGTCTTGGAGTGTGCCTCATATAAATGGGTTATAAATGGGTTATTTTCTAGAAGATGCGGGAAGCGATTCATGGGAAAATGTCATAAAATGTCTAGAGTCCCAGAGCTTCCTGATTCTGGTCCCGATTCTGGGACCATGGGTGAACAGATTAACAGGCAAATTGGGCAGAATATGACGCATACCTGATTTCATAGATGGCACCAGTACGTAGTTGCAGAACATAGAACAACCTTGGGATCAGGAAGCCAATTTACCAGTGCTGGGCGCGCAGCATAGTGTTGTGATAGGTTGCCATCAAAAAGCTGCACCTCGTTGATGGACAGGCCAGGAATTTGGGACTTCGCCCCGCTCCCCACGGAATTTCAACGTACATGTGAGCGCCGTGAAATCTCTGTGACCTCTTGCCAATACTCACAACACTTCAGATGCAATATGTGATATGTAAATATTAATGTAATATGTATATGATGTATATGCAATAGATTGCAATAGCTGATATGTAATATGGTGTGGACATGTGACATGTATGTTTTTACTACTGCGTTTACAGTTGTTACCCGCTTTCTGCCTGGGACTCGATTGACATTTCCCTGGGAAGCTGCATTTTTGTTTGGTCTAGTTCATCGATGTTCATCGTCTCATTGTCCCTTTTTCTTTGTCAAAATTGGAAAACCTGGATAACCCCTGTATATGATGTATATATGGCAATCTCAACGAGTCAAATCATGCTAGTCATGGAAAGTTACGGCAAGTTCTATGGGAATTTGATGATTTTTGAGGTGCCTGTGATGGAACCAGCACTGGTTGGCAGCCCTACCCTTCAAAGATGTGTGTTGCATGCCCCTAGGTTACAAACGCATTGGCATCCTGAATTGCCGCAAAAAGGATCCTTTGGGATTTTGGAATACGAACCACTACAGAACTACATTTATATAGGTGATGAATGGTGATGCATCCTTAGGACTATGGACTAATACACCCATCGGAATCCTTGGGACTATGGACTAATATCACCTGGTTTCCATGATTCGACTCAGGTGAGTCCTGAACAGCTGGAGGAGTTCAAGAAAGAGGCCGTTCCGCGGCCGTTCCGCGGCCGTTCCGCGGCCGTTCCCCAAATAAGGATAGCCTCCGGTATCATCAAGCGTGGCAATGAAAAATGCTATCTTAATGGAAGCTTTGATGGAAAAAACATCTATAGAATTCTGCAAATATAAGATATATATATATATATAAGTAGGGAATTGTCCATTGCCAATGTCATAAATCATGAACCAACCATATTTTGATGATCTATACCACCCATAAAAATGGTAAGCCATTGGGGGATGGTGGATCCTTTTGCTTTCCGAACATTACAATGGGACCACAATTTGGGCCTCACTATGCCTGGTGAACCCAGGTGTTGTCAAACCGTTTGATCCAAAGGGTGTTATGATGATCCCAAATGGCTCGTGAATAGCTCCACCACCTGTGTTCTGATGTTGTCCCACTTGTGGTCCTGGTCAAAGGTTTGCAATCTCCAAGCTCTTCGTCACCCGCGGCTGGTGAGTTTCATAGGTGCCATGGAGCCCACGGGGTGGTGGTGAAACATGGTGAAACTCGTTGCCCGCTGGTGTTTATTGCCCCCCAACCTGCACTGCAGAGGTTGCGCACTGAAGATACCATCCCTGATGATTGCTTGGGCCCTGGTGGGATCCACCATTTGAGGAAATGATTTGCAGTGGAAAACTTTGACCAACTTCACCCACCACAAGACCTGGATTACTACAGGATACTACGGGCAACTCGACCACAAGTGGATCAAGTGAGAGCTGACCGTCCATTTTGTTCCATGGCAAATTGTGCCCCTAGGTGACTGAGTACATGCCAAATGGGTTCCGGCCTCAATAGCGGAACTGCGTCAAAGAATTAGGTGGCTTTGTGCTGTGTGAGGCTCAATACTTGGGTAGCACCTGGACCCCACATGGCTTTCATTCTTGGGCTTTGCCGTCCATTTTCGAAATCATTTTTGGGCAATAGGCAGCAAGAAGCCGGGAGTTGACACTCACACCATGAACGGAAGGAAGTAAAAACCCTGGATCGTGACGCGTTTGCGGATGCTGCATGCTTGATTTGCATTGTCTGAAGCAGGGCCAAGATTGTTGGTGGCTTCATTGTTATATCCTATGCCAGTCCTGTTTGAGAATGTTTGGAATGATGCACATATTTCATTCGACCCGCCACAATTTGCCAGCCCCGCGACTATCGCCCAGGTCTCTGTATGAGGCTTTGCATCAACGCAAGTTGGGGCCTTCTCAGATTCTCAGGTTGGACGTCTGTGTCAACTTAGGCATTGGGGCGCACATAGTCATAGGCCTAAACAATCCAGGTTTGGGGTGGTAAATTTTGCAAGCCGCGGCCGCATCATCCCCAAAAATGACGAGATGCGATTCCAAGACCCCGCCTGGTGCTGTAGATGATTACTACTTGTAGCAGTTCAAAACTGAGGATCCCAAAGGCGTATAAAACTGGAGGATTCCTCACAAAAAACTCCAAAATCTCTTGGAACCCAGTCAGCTTTGTGAAACTCTATAGATTACATACTATAGAAATATATTAAAATGCCCAAATTGTCCACAGATTTCATCAGATTTCTATCAATTTCTGTTGGAACAGCTAAATTTTGCCGCAGCTTCCCACGATGGGCCGAACCGTTCTACCTCCTCGGGCGCGGCTCATGGCATGTCGCGGCTGTCGGTTGGCCATGGTCGTGGCATCCTTCACAGGTGGAGCCGTGGATAACCGTGGTGGCCGTGGTGTATTCATTCATAATCCATGGTTACCTATGTATTGATAATCCATACATGGTTTATTGATGTTTATTGAGTTATATGATACTCCATGATACTCCCCAAATAGTGATCATATGTGATCATCATTGATGGTATGATACGCAAAAAAAAGAACTTAACACCGAGCCAGACGGCATTATTGAGAGATGTTCCAAGTTTCGAGGGGAAATGAATGAACATTATAATATATGATGAACCTGTTGATTTTGAATGATTTTGATAGCTGCTTAGCACAGGGAAAATGATGATTCAATGGAATGAGCTATCCTATTTTGCGCCAAACCCGGAAGATGGTCTTGGGTCTAGAAAATGCGGGAAATCAGGGATCGTGGGGAAGAGGGTCGAGATTTAGACAATGTGCTTTTGGCTTGGTTTTATTGAGCAACTGAAACGGTTTGCCAACAATAAATTTTATACGGTTCACACTTCAGTCGTTTGGATTGGAGCTAGTCCTTCAAGTCCCAATGAAACATCATTGAGGCCGTAAATTAGCGGGGCAAAAACATAATTAAAGGGATTTGCACCATATAGTGCAAATTTTCCTGACCGGTCTTGAGCATTCTCTAGCTCCAGAGATTATCCCAGCAGCATTAGCTCGAAAATTCACCCACAAGCGCTGCCTCAGGCCTTTCCTCTGCCTTCACAGCTAGCGCGAGAGGCCTTGTGGAAGCACACAAGGCGATACCTCCTGCAGCACAGGTGGGACAAGCCCAGGGAAGCTGCGAGAGCTTGTCAAACAGGCAGCCTAGAGGTCAATGAGGCTCATGACATGCAAGTTTGGATCACTTTCTTTTGACAGAAATGTCAAGAGAACACGACACCCAACACATTGACTCACAATGACTCTCAATGACTCACATATCTGGATATATGTATATACATAGGATTACATATGTATATATATATATGCATATATATATGCATACATATATAGTATATTAAATACATGTATATACATGTATATATGGTTGCAATTAAGTGATCTGGTGTTGTTCGGATCCGTGGCACATGTTCATCCAGTTTGGGACAACCAAGCGTCTCACTCTGTGCCAGGAGTTCTCCTGCAAAGGTTCATTATGCTTCACCAAGACGCAGCTCCCAGAGACCGGGAAATCCGTCAGGGCACGTATACCGCTGTCAGCTGCTGAAACCCAGGCGCCGTTTTGAACCGTTGGGGGAGCTCTTTCGCCATAGTGACATAGTCACATAGTGCTCTGTGTCAGAGGAAGTTCATCAAGCCATGACATGTGGGAACCATTGACTAGATGACTGGGGTGTGGTTCCCTAGATTGATTGAAGCATATTTGTAGTGCATTTTTGGCACTGACTAAGCACAGGTTCATCATGGTTCATCATTCCACTTACGCTGCCACATGGGCGCCGCAGGTCGCAGCCTTTGGCATTGCGGCCTTATCCTCCTTCTTCAATGGATCCTTTCCAGCTTGCCAGCGGATACCCAGGGGGCCACCCTTGGACCCAGTGCTGTTCAACTGCTTGGTCTGTGTGGGTGTGTTCTTCTCATCCCTGCTGATCCCATTAGTGTTCAACCAGGACTGGATTGCACCACGGTGAGGGCCATTCATACCTTCACGACTGGTAGAGCTGGTAGGGCCTGGTAAACGCCATCACTGCGGGTGAGCTGACTGCAGATGCCAGATGTTGCATTGATCCAAGAAGGAGTCCAGTGGTCACTTCAATCCCTCAGACTTTTCTGATGAAGACCGTCCGATAGATTTGATGCGTCATTTACTTTGCAGCTGTATATGCATTTTGGGATTGGTTGCTGAAAACCTCTGAGATCAAAGACATGAGCCCCATTGAGCCCCAAAACATGTGTCAGGCAGGAAGAAAAAAGAAACTTGCAGACACCTATGACCTATATAGATATACAGACCCATTTTGCACAGGAGAATCCCACAGTTCATTGACAAGAAACAATTCTATTTGTGCTGTTTTGTTCTCCAGTTGTCATTTTACCCCCAAGCAATCTATATATATATATTTCAAATTATTTCAGTATTTTATAATATGTTGCCGTTTTATGATATGTTTTATCCACATCGATTTTTCGGGCTCACATACGCAGGATGTGGTCTTTACGCTTCCCGGCGTCCTGGGCGGTGTTCTCTTCGTCTTTGCCGCGCTCTTTAGTTTCGTGGCGATCCCCAGAGCTGGCCTGGCGACCGCACAGGCAGTTTGGTCCCTCGAAACCGAAACCGCGATGAAAAATGGACGTTGGGCTCCTGACATTTCACTTGTAGCTATGGAAAAATGGCCCAGAGACATGAGATAATTTATGATAATTTGCCTGTTTAAAATTGAGATGTTCTAATATGTTCTATAATTATAGCTATCTTAAATTACCAACGGAGAAGAGCCTTATAGTATAGAGAACTTATCTCCTTCCAAACCCAGTATCATTAACAAATATTCAGTATCCAATGTTCCAGCCATTTGCTTACCCACTGGTATATCCCAGTTTGGGCTGGTCATCTCATATGTGCTAGTGACAGACAAGCTACATGTCTGTTGGTCGAATCCCCCTCTTTGGACGGTTGCTGTCCATCCTTTCTTTGTCAAGTTTGTAACTATTCATGTAAGTTTTTCCGTCAGGTTGAAATGACATCTTTGTTGGTTACCTGATGTTACCTTCATTTGTTTTGATTGCTCAAAACCTTGGTGCTGATTGAATATAATATGCATATTATATTTATATATAAATTCAATAAAAACTGCCTTCGTTTTGCTCGCTGAGATCTGCATGTGTTCCTTCAAAACACGGGTTCAAGGTTCAAGTCCAAAATTCTAGGTCCCCCAATCCGATCATTCCTCGATCTTCAACACTATTTTCTGCTGAAAAATTGCATGTGCCTATTCAACTGAGGGTCTAAGTCTAGTACACTATGAGATTTATTATAATTCCTTCATGAAGTCAAATTATAGGTAGTGTTCGTTCATTTTCTCAAAAGAACTATGTTTGGGTATGGTTAAACCTTTGGCCCCGTAATTTTTTCAGCATTCAACCCCAAATGTACAATTTACATGTGGTGTATTTGTTTGTTTCAAAACGGTACTCATCAACCAACAGTCAACTGGTGTTTCGGGTGGTCTGAGTTACTGATATTACTGGTCCCCTGATGATATTTCATACAAACCACCAGTTAACCGATACCCAGCGCTTGAACATGTTTGATTTCTATGTCTATGTAATTGATTTCTATGTCTATGTAAATGTATGTATTATATATATATGGTCGTACATATTTTAGTGGTCAACCATTGGTTGGAGATGGTTGGAGCAAAAACAAAACATAAACAAATCACGGGTCCAGTAATCCTAATGCCATGCCCATGCGTGTGAGAAAAACAAACAAGACGATAACATATCACAACCGTTAGTTAGAGTAAGCACAGTACATATCAATAGATATGCACGCATGCATATATATATATATTACCAAACATAATTATATCGAATTATGGTATACCATGTAGTTTATTTGGAAAAAGCATTCTCAATCTTAGTACTAGTTATTTGTTTTCAATGAGGGTAAATGATATATATATATATATGCCATGTAAGTGTCATTTCATCGGATGACAATCCATGAATGTTCACCATCATCCCATTCGATCCCCATGAAATCATTGAAAAAATTCCAGGTCGATCCATCGGCCCCAGGTCCTGCTCAGCCATCCTGGTCTCCTTCCTCTGGGGCGCCATCGGTCCCGCCGAAGTCGCAGCACCGCTGGGAGATGTCACCGCCACCGTGGGGGCGGTGCTGCTGCTGGTGGCAGGTAGAAGCTGGGAGAAGGGGAGATGGGGATCTGGGAATGCTATTGTTGGATCATGTTGGATCTTTAATGGACTGTTGCTGATGATTTAATGAGATTTACTTGTGATTTAAGTGTGATTTAATGGGGTCCAATGGTGATTGAGTGGCATTGAATGGTGATTCACTGGTGATTGTTGGGATTTAATGGCAGTTCTTGGGACGATTGAAATTGATCTCAAGTTTTTCATTACGATTTAACAGTGTCCAAATGGTGATACAGCAGTCATTTAAATGGAAAGACAGGAAATCATCTATAGGTATGTAACTCAGGGGCTAATGATTCGGAAACACCATCAATGATTTGAATTTAAGGGAACAATCAGAACCGAAAGCCATTGAGTATCTACCCCGAAATGATTCTATTTCGTTCCACATTCCCTTCAACCAAGTCTGGAAATAGCCCAAGTGCTCCGTTGGGCCGGAATCTTTCCCAACATTTTGGACCCAGTCTGGGCAGGTGATGTTAGATGGCTGGTGTTTTCACGGGAGATAAGGCTATGAATCATTATTCAATGGTAATACAGTAATGGGGGGGAATTCACAACAATAAACCGTTCTCAATTTGAGGTTTATTACTATTATTACAATCTTGATCACGTGTTTGCATGTGTGTGCCCTATTCCGTTCACATGTTGTTGATTGTATTCCATTGTAGCAACCTTTAAACAGACGCAGGAAATTCAAATCACTTTCTGGATCAGTTCCAAGGGAAAACCCATGGATTTCCATAGCTAGTCGTGTGTTTACTGGAGGATGTTTGTTGATCTTCCCTGGTATATGTCACCAATGATTTTCCTCATTGATTATAGTTGTTTTTTTCCATTATGGATGATTAAGAAGGCTGTTTTCCATAGAAATGATGGAGCCATTACAATGCGTCATGGATTCAAATCACCATTCACAGCTTAAGATATTTAAGATTTCTTTTATTAATGCAAAATATACATTGGTCACCCCCATTACTGTATATAGTTACAATTTGCAATGTTGTTTTTTTTGCACTAATCATTCGCACCATATATGAATTTCACTGGCTCTGTGACTCTATTTTCTTATATTTGTTCCTTTGGGGGGATGTTGCTATATTACGTGTACATTCATTATTGCATATTATTGTAATTTATCGTTAATTACGTTTGCCATTATTTATTAGATACGAGTAAAATACTAGAATGTATTTATATAGTAGCAATGTTCATCCATCTATGGCAATCTCTTTATATATGATACACATCACATAACCTACAATCCTAATAATTAAGTATGAATATTTTATAGTAATATAAACATAAACTTTAAACATAACATAGTTTTATATAATGTATTAATACCCTTTGGTAACTTAAGTACCAAAGCTATGGTAATTTACCATGTTGAATAGGTACCTGATCGAACTATATGGGTGATGTTCCACAGCTATGTAAAATTACCAAAAAGTATCGATATGTATTATCCATTGTATATATCCATTATATAATAATATAGTACCTTTAATTTTTATTGAAAACAGTATATAGGTCATATCCATTGTTGTAGTTATTATAGTATCATTGATATACGAATTATCCATCAATATGTCATACATATAATTTACTGGATGATATATCCCCTGCTATTCCCATTGTTGTTGGTGAAATCCCCAGGAATCCCAGTATTTCACAATGTTTCCTTATTTCCATTAATCATATAATACCACTAGTTTATATTGGATATATAGATAATTGTCATTGTATGTGTTTTGTATGCATGGTTAATGGCCTAATATTTTCAATGATATACTACTGATGCGTACAAGCAATACATTTATTTATATATTATTCATCCATTAATCATCCATTAATCCATTATATAATATAATCATCATAATCATTCATATTAGTTCATTAGTATTGCATATGGATGACTATGATGATTACGGTTTATTCCTAATCCATTAATCCATGCAGATCGTTGATGGCTGCAAGTCATCGCCAGTTCCCCAGGTGCTTTGATCATCGTGAACTGCGACAGCATCGCCGGGCGCCTCAGCGGTGGGACAACGGGCTCTGACTACATCCAGGCGGAGGCGGAGGCTGAGGCCAGCGCCGGTGAGACTCGTTCTGCAACACCGGCAGGGGAAAATGGCCCTGTTTTTATTGGTAGGTTTTAAGGGGATTTCATGGTGATTTCATGATGATTCTAATGATTTTCATGGGATTTAATGGGATCTCTATGGGATTTAGTGGTATAATGGGGTTGTATTCCAATCTAGTGGTGATTTAATGATGATTTTATGGGATTTACCCAGCCAACTTGAAATGAGTTATATAGATACGGATAGATCGCATGGAACTGGGATTTTGCCAGTCAATTTTTATGGCGATTTATGGGATTTCACCGGGATGGAATGAGATACAACAACCAAAAAAATACAAGTAACCTTCAATTAACCAACTCGATGTGATAGTTGGGTGTGTCGGAAAATGGGAACATCCCAGTGAATTCTGGTTAATTTACGACTATCTATGGGATAAAACACTTACAAGGTGGTGCCCCATAGTTGACTGGACTAACTAGGGTTTAGGGTGGTTAGTTAAAACTCGAGTTAGATGGGGTTCTACGCCAACTTATAGCTGAGGGGCACCACCCTGTAATAGGCTACAACCATTTGGATTGGGACCATCCTCGAAGCGGACAGTTCCCATGAAGACATCTTAAGTGCCGGCGGGACTCTAAAACACTAAGGTTGTTTCAGTACATAGTCTAATGTTAGATGATTTGGGGTTATCCCTAATTCAGGAAACACCCAAAAAGTCCAGTATTTTTTTTGTGACCCAGGAGTGCGTAGATGTCCTAATTTTTCACATCACCCAATTATTGTGTTTGGTTTGAATCTCCACCAGATACTGTTTCAAATGATGTTCAAAATGCCCCAAAATCATGTCAAAACATGAGATTTACCAACCCTCACAACCTAATGAGATGATATCAATGCCAACCCCTGATGATTAACATATCATGTGATAACAAAAATGAGGATCGGACCGCCGGAATCGCATCAGCCCTGGCGGTGGGGCTCTTCGGTGGATCCGTTTTGGCACCTTGCCGGCAAGGTGGAAACAAAAATCGGCGCTGGTTGGATCAACACCTAATATATAAAGGGAATATATGATGTTGCACAATGGTATATTCACTTAGTGGTATCTTGTGATTTATGGATATGATTTGGGGATGAGCCACAACCTATGATATCAGATTGTTGGGGGAATGAACATGTATTTGCAAGTCATTTCATTTTGGTGTGAACATGTGTGAACAGCAGGGTACAAGGGTTTTGACCTATATATATTTTTCCCCACCTGCCAGGTGAGGGTTGTTAGATTTTATGTCAGTTGCCTCCTCGTCCTCCTTCTCCTCCTCCTCCTTCTCCTCGTCCTCCTCCTCTCCTCCTCCTCCTCGTCGTCCTCGTCGTCCTCGTCGTCCTCGTCGTCCTTGCTCAACTGCGACTCGCGATCCACAGTGTTCTCTGCCGGACCTCAACCACGACCATCCACGCCCAGTGTTCCCTGCCGGACC
>Ga0126342_10001488_pt1 | contig 33181 bp, 44 predicted proteins | sample Cyp1metagenome_FD_92528 | JGI IMG/M metagenome (GOLD analysis project Ga0126342, IMG submission 92528) | Coral microbial communities from Lord Howe Island, Old Settlement Bay, Australia - Cyphastrea 1 metagenome | ecosystem: Host-associated > Invertebrates > Cnidaria > Coral ...
TATATATATATATCATATATATATATATATATCATATATATATATATTATGCAAATATTAATTCATAATATATATATATATATGTATGTATAATATTCGGATATCCTCATCTCGCAAACATATTCCCATGACCGCTGGTTTTACATCGCCTTTTTCGGATCGGTGTCAGGACGGACTGCTCCGCAACTTGTGGCAGTTCCACACGCTATCAGCGACGCACCTCACAGGCCGCCCAGTCCCTCGACACGTGGATCGTCATGAGCTCCTGTTCCTTCTTTTAGCCATTCTCAGAAAGTCACCAGGTGGAACCAAAGTCGGACAAATTGAGTCAAACCAGTTTGTATCATTGTCATCATATTGATATGACCACAGGTGACCACAGGTGACCACAGGCATGACTGAAAAGACTGCGCTGGTAAAGAGTTTTACTTGGAATGGTGCGGCGGAGACTTTCCAGCACCCAAGGTTCGGAGGCGCGGAGTGCAGTGGATCTGATGAAAGATCTGAGGCAAGGACTTTTGTCGTTTTCAAAGTTTGTTGCTTTTGGATGCTTTTGGACGTCAACGGTGTTTCGTGGCGTTTCCGTGTGATCCATGAACTTCACATCGCCCCAGGTTTGTCACCAAGCGGTTTGTCCCATTGACTGTGCCTTGCCATCTTGGCTTTTCAGTATTTTTCTTTATGCGATCCGTTTCTTTTTGCATTTTTGGCATTTTTGCTCGGCTTCTGCTTCGGCAAATCTGCTTGTTGCCTTTACATCGACGACATCGAACAGTGCTCCAACGGTCCAACGTCTCAGGTGAACTTTCTGATTGGCATGACTGGGGTGGCTGCTCCAAAACCTGCGGTGGTGCGAAGGCCAGGGACAGTGACAGCACAGCAGAGTTGATATTGTATGAAAAATGTATGAAACAATTGATTGTAATTACAGCACATGTTTGGGTGGTTGGCCCAATTGGGACGAGCAACGTCAACCAGACGGAAGGTTTCAATCTTCAAGCAGTCCACAACTTTTTATTTTTCAACTTATCCCAACGCTTGCAAGGAGGTAGGAGTGCATACATGATCATGTCTGACCAGGAGGTGCGAGAACGCGTGATCATGACTCCTGCCAGTGGAGGTGGAAAAGCTTGCGAGGGAGCAACTTGGCGGCAAAAAGATGCAGAAAGCACACACACACATATATATATATACATACGTATGGATATATGATATGTGTATATATATATATACGTATGGATCTATCTATATATATATATTTCCGTCATATTTTTTCCACTTCCTCTGCTTGCTTTAGTGGTTTTCAGCCATGCAATAAGAGATAATAAGAGCCACCAGGCCTGGAAACTGGTGGGGAGTGAATTGCCAGCTGAGGAGCTCAACAACAGCAGAGATTGTGGAAGCAAAAGTTGCCCAGAAGCGACTTGGCTTCGCACCTGTGTGGATCAGCCAACTGTTTTTGTCAAGATGAGCATGATGAGCCACTGTCCCAGGATTTGGAATGAAGTTGATTTTGTTCAAAATGGCTGTAGCTGATTGTAGCTGCATAATCCTTGGGCGTGATTCCTTCTCAACTAGTTTCATCTTGCTATTCCGAATTTCTGCTTTATCATTATTATAGTCTACTCTACTTTAGTTTGGTGCATTCCGCCTTCATTGATAACTTTTTTCCTCTATGTTTCTCTCTCGCGTTTAGGCATCAGCTATCGTTGCGATCAATTCACAGACCCGTTTGTGTTTGTTTTTTTCCTCCGAGGACTGCTTCGTGTCAGACTGGGGTGCTTGGGACCTCTGTAGCGTGTCATGCGGCACTGGCACCACTTCTAGGACGCGCACCATCACCAAAGCTCAGGAGCTTTGGCTGCAGGTCATCCTCAAACATGCAGCGCAACTGCCAGAGAATGTCTTAATGGAATTGATGACAATTCATTTTTTTGTCGCCTGTAGCGAGCCTGAATACTCAAACTTTGGCTCGGCGAAGGCTTTTGGTGGCGCTGCCTGTCCGAATCTCACAGAGACACACTCCTGCAGCCCGGGTGATGTTTGTGCCTTGCCAAAGAAAGACTCTGCATGGCTGGGGACGTACTTTGATGATTTCAGACCAAGCAGTACCTTCCATTGGCAGCGTCTTGGAAAAGTAACTGGTAAAACTGAGACGACCCCTCACAAACAGAGTGCTTAGAGACACTTCCTTGTTTTCTGACTTCTTTGCAGCTGCCAGTGACTCTTGACATCTTTTGATTCATTCGATCTTCCAATTTTCTGCCTGCAGGTCCAATTGACTGCGTTTGGAGCGACTGGGCCGACTGGCAAAGTTGCGCTGCAAGCTGTGGAGAAACTACACAGAGGCGGATCAGCAACCTGTCAAAACATCAAGGCACCAAGCGAACTAAATCGAACTATGAATTCAGAAATGAAAGGAAAGAATTGAGTGTCCCTTTAGGTTGTGGACGGGTTGAAGACTGTTCTGGGGAAACTGACGAAACTGCCACCTGTACTGACCCACTTTAGTCTCTTTGCATAAGCAGTCTAGCAGGAAGATGGCCCTTTGGTGTTAGTTCTTCTACTTCAGCAATCTTCAGCCCTTCGAATTGCTGGCTTGTGAGCAAGAATGTGCACTACCGAACCATATGAAAAAGACTCAACTGATACTACGCCCCCTTTTGGTTCTTGGACTTTTTCGCTTTGATCCACCAAGGAACTCAGAAAGTCAAATCAAACGCGCTGGGAACCAACTGCACTGGCGAAGCAGTGGAGGAATTGCCTTGTAGTCACCTGGCATGGTCAAGGCTACGGTCTAATCCTCCACAGGCATGGGTTTTTCGGACTCATATCCATACTTTTGAAAGCACAACCTACAGCAAGCAGGACCATCTAGGAGCCCTCCAGTTGAGCTTGTTGAGTGTGAAACTTACAATGAGGTCGCTGTAGTGTTTGTGTTCTACAAGGCAGAGGAATTTACTGGCAAAGGACATTCAGGCACAAGTTGCATCGATTAGAATCCAAACTAAGCGTTTTATATTCTACGCTATTACAATGATTGACTGCCCCAAGAATGCGAGGACGCTTCAGAAGGCTATTTCTGTGATTCTCGCTTCGGCTTTTTAACTGGTATGCAACCCTAAAGACACACCCCTTTTCCCACATTGACCGCCCTGGTTTGCCTCGGGCCATTGCAACCTTGAGGTTTATCTGCTTGCCCTGGGGACAAGGCCTCAGGTTCTACATGCAGCAGCAATGGCATTCTGTGTTACATTTCTTTTTGTTTTTGATGTGTGATGTCTTTTGTTTTTGATGTGTCAAGATCGTGGATTTTTGTCCCTGGACTTCTGGAGTCACTACAGCCACCCAGCATATGAGGATTGCGGAGTGTCAGACTGGGGTGCATGGGACCTTTGCAGTGTCTCCTGTGGAACTGGTACAACCTCCAGGAAGCGCAACATCACCCAGAATGTAGAGCTTTGGCAGAAATGATGTCCAAAAAGTTACTCAAAGAGTACAGAATACATCAGAAATCATCAGAAATCATCAGAATACAGAATGCAAGCAGATTGCCCATTGGTGTCAGCAACATGTGCAGCCCTCATGCAGTTATGAACCTGGCATGAGCACATCAGAATCGCTGAGCTTCAAGGCAAATGGGGGTGCTCAATGTCCTGATCTCACAGAGACACATGCCTGCAGCCCTGGCAGTGTCTGTGCTTTGCCAAAATTATCGATGCAGTGCTGGTATCGAGGGTCCTAGTTATGCCAGTCATGCGTCTCAGGTCTCAGCGGTTTCTTGTCAAAGAGTCTTTGACATACGTAACTTGTGTAACTCACTGTTGTTTGCTCAGAAAGCCAAGAAAGCCAAGCCATGAGCTATTTTTTTGTGCAGGTCCAATCGACTGTGTGTGGAGTGATTGGGCAGACTGGCAAAGCTGCGCTGCAAGCTGTGGAGAAACTACAAAGAAGAGAGTCAGAACCATGAAGGCAAAAAAGGTAGGACCAAACCTGAGAATTTTATGCTTTGAAGTATGTTTTTCAATGATTTGTTGTAATTTAATTCTGATGGACATTCCATTGTGGTCTTCTTTCTCGTTTGCGAACGATGGACTCTGCAACACAGGCTAAAACTTTAGTTACGGATAGTTCAGGAGGGGGTGCGTTCCGACTGTTCGTGGTCGATTTTGTGGGGTTCCACGACTGATGCACTCAGGAACTCAAACGGTCAAGGCCAATGAGCTCGGAACCTGCACTGGCGACGCTGAAGAGACAGCTGACTGTGGCGGCTTGCCTAGAATAGCCCAGGTGTTCAATTCCCCGAGAATTCCAAAGTGCTTGAGGTAGTATCATAGTATCGTAATGTATCGTATATACATACACACATCGAATACAGCCGTATATATATATATGGTATATATATATGGTATATATAATATAATTATAATATATATATATTGATTTCATAATATTCTGTCTTGAATTGTCTCCTTGAACTGGCCATTGCATCGGAACCAGACCAAAATCAGGCAAGTTTGGCTTGTTTCTTTTGTCAAATCAGAGAAAAAGTGTGACACGAAACGGCCAACACATTGTTTTGGCGAAACATCTGGCATCCCTCTATGCAGCTCTCGTTATTTTTTGAAATCTCCGCATCAGGTTTGGCCGCCTGCGCCATCGACTGCTCCTTGAAAGAGTGGGCAGAGTGGAGTGCATGCAGTGTATCCTGCGGACCAGGCAGGAATAGCTTTTGGTGACATGACGCGCTGATTTGATGAGTGCCAAGAACTATTCTGATTTGCAGAAGTACTTCGTTGACCCTGAGTGATCACTGCACCAATTTGTTCACCTTGCGTGTGGAGTTTATCGTTTTCTGCCTTCAAAGATTGAGGGAAAGTGCAACCTTTTGCAAGCGGTTTGCAAGAGATGCAAGAGGTATTTCTGAAAGAACTCGCTCCGTGGCCGTTGCAGCTGCTCATGGTGGGAAGGAGTGCAGTCCCGAGGACCCAGCTGATCCAGCTGTGTCCAGCTGCTGTGTCTATTTGGAGTTTCTAAGTGTGGCGATGATTCCATGGCACCATGTGTCACATGGCAACCATGGCAGTTGTGCATTTCAGTTCTTGATGAGTTGAAAGTTCACAAGTTCCGTCAGAAGGAGATGCTCTATGAGAAGAAGCCACCTATATGCAATGGTCTGCGTGGTGAGTTCTCTAAAACAAGTATACAATTCGAATCAATTCGAGTTTTTTTGGCATGAATCAATTATTGCCAGGTGCCCTGAGCACCACAGCCCCAATTATACCTCTTGGCTCAGACAAAGCCAATCAATGAAATGCCAAGCAGCCACATTTCAAGCATGATCAAGTCAACACGAATTTTTGAGAACTTGAAGCAACTAAGGTACTGCAGCTATCCAACGTGTCCAGTTGATTGCGAAATGACAGATTGGACTGTCCCCTCCTTAGGCGGTGATGTTGAAGAAGAGCAACAATATGCACCAGTAGCAATACTAATACTTGGATGATCTTGGATGCTACTATGTTAACACTCCCTTGCTGCTCCGTTAATACTCCCTTGCTGCTCCCTTGATACTCTTCAGATCTCTTCAGCATCAAGCCCTGCTCTAAGGACTGGGCACTCTGTTCAGTGACTTGTGGTGGGAAGAGTGATCGCAGCCGTATGGTCGGGAAGCTGAGAAACAGGAGCCAGTGTCAGGGGCAGTGTCAGTGTTTGATTGTGTTAATCAAAGTAACAACCGGAGAAGCCAGTTATGTAAACCAACAGGGCATATTTCAATCGCTCACCAATCCAATATCGTGGCACAGTGTCTTGCTGGGGTAAGGGTAGTCTTTTGGTTGAATAGTTGAATTGAAAGAATTTTGATCAAGGGGCAACAGAAGCCACAGGAATACATAGGTCAATCATGGTCAATCACAAGGCATTTTGATGAAATGCCATCTGCAATCATCTACAGTGTTTGAGGTCAAAACAGTGGCCCTTTACGGCGGCAAGGAGTTGCTGGAAAAAACATGGGAACATGTCGGAAAATGATGGAAAATGATGGGAACCTGGGGTACCCGATCAGACAAACCGCTGTGATTCTGGCTGTATTCTGGCTAAAAAGCAAGCACCTCTCTGACCTAGTTTCCCAAGAAGCGATTGGACGTTTTTCCTACGTACTATTTGTGTGCGGCTCAACGACCCAGCAATAGTTTTAGGTCATATCTAGTCGCAAAAGATTCAAGTATTGGAGTAATACATTTGGATAAACAGATCTCTCTCTCTCTCTCTCGCTTTTATTCCAACACCTGGTGAAGGAGTGTACTGGTGCATCTTCCGAAGAGCGCGACTGTGAACATGCTGCTCGGAATTTGAACATAACGTAGCCTTTGCGCTCTCACACTCATAAGTGCAAAATGCAACACCATCCATCCTGCAGCAATTTCTTTCCATTCTCGAATGTGGCAGCAGATTGAAAGCCACATGAAGCCCTTCAATTTGAATATCTGACATCTGAACCGTGCAGCTGAATGGCTCTCGCTTTGAGGCTGAATGTCCCGTGGATTGTTCGTTTTGGACTCAGGGCAACTGCTTGTCCGCAAAGAGGGGTCCGCAAAGAGGGGCCCGCATGTAAAGAGCATTTTTTTGGTTATTCAAAAAAAGTGGATACCTCAAAATGGCCACTTTATTTCTATGTGAATGAAGAAAAAGGACAAATTTGTTCAACTTCGCCGATACCTCATTTTCCAAAAACTTCCCTTCAGCAGCTCCCTTCATGGATGTGCAAAGGTGCTTTTTTCAGCGGTTCTCTGAGGTATGGCGACTGGACGGGCTGGCAGAGCTGCAGTACCAGCTGTGGCTTAGGCGGACCGGGGATTGAGAACCAGTGGATGATGATAATGACGATGATGGCAGCGGTGGTGATGCTGGTGGTGCTGGTGGTGTTGTTGTTGGTGGTGGTGCTGGTGATGGTGATTGCAGATTCATCATTGGTTATTGATGATGGTGATGATGATGAGGATGTGGCTGCTGCCCATGATATTTTTTTTATTGCAACGGAAGATATGATCAGATCTGACAGCCAACCAACAGACTCTGCTCATGTCGTGGGTTCCTGTTTCACTGTTTCAGAGACCCTCGAGAAAGCTGCAGTTTCTTTGAGAAGATGTAGAATTTATTCTCTAGTTGGTGTTTTGCATCGAGAATTCAGTGACCTCTATATTTCAAAGATGACACATTTGTTGGAAAGCCACCAGCAAGATATTTTGTCAAATTTTTGATGATTCATTGGCCAACTCTTGGAGGCTCTCAAAAGAGAGAGCGAGTGGTGCGGCTTGAGCCGAGCCATGGAGGTGCACCTTGCACAGGCTCGGCCCAAGCCTGGAAGTTGACGAAGTTGACGAAGTTGAGTCTGGAGTTCCTTTGGTTCGTCCCCGAAGTTTCTTGTTTTGGTCGAAGAAACCCTACAGACCAATTGAGCAGTGGCTGCAGAACCCTGTTGGTTGATGATGAGTTTGGGGGTTATACATGATTATGCTAAGTTATACTACCCTTTATATAGTGGGGACAATTGTAACCCATGAAGTGGGAATCCCACTCTAAACCAACCATGTTACGAGACGCCTGAATGGAATTGCCTCCACTAGCTGCTTGAATTTGGTGAGAACTTGCTTGTGCCGCAGGCGACTTAAAACAGATGCAGCCCTGTACAGAGAAGCCCTGTCCGGTGGATTGCACTTTTCAGGCCGAAAAAGCTGGTTTGTCGCCATTTCTCGCCTTTCTGTTCCTTTCTGTATATTTCCATTGGAATTGCCGTGGTTGGGATCAACAATCTTGTCGATAAACTCCTCTATTCATCTTCCTTGTTTCCCTCCACTGGCCCGCTCGTGTTCGAGATCCTATCAGATCCACCTCTCGCCATATCCAGGATTGGGGAGACTGGGAGCCATGCACTTCCTCTTGCGGATCTGGCATCTGGTCTAAATTGAGTATGTCTAAATAGACAAGTACACCCCTGGTTGGTCTTTGCTACTGGAATGTGCAAGACAAGGACACCTTCTCTGACTTCTCTGAGCGAAGTTTGATTGGTGTTGTCTACCTCGCTCCGTTTCATTGCATGTTCGCAGCTTCACCCCTGCAAACTGATTTGTAAAGAGTTGGGATGTAGTAGTAGTCACCTCTGAAACTTGCATAGAATTGGAAGCTTCTTCCTCGACAAACCAAAGCAATCCACAGGGTATGTGGGTGGTTCTTTACAAAGCCTCATGGCACTTTCCACCTTCATCCAGCAATCCTAACAGACACATCGTAAGGCACTCAAAGGGAGTGATGCGAGTTGAACTCATGGACATTGGAACTTCTTGGAAGAGCCTTCCTTCTGGTGCATATGAATCTTTAAACATGCGCCACATCAGCGTTGTATCTTCCTATATGCGTCCACTTTCAGCCCCGTAAACCTTTGTTGGAAATCCGCGGGTGCACCTTTGTAATCCAAATGGCATTCAATGAAGCAGAGTGTTTCGAAAGTGGATTCTGCGGCAATTCCAGCTTTGTCCCCTGAGGCGTGCACAAGCGATTCCGCGAGAAGATTGACGCGCTGTACGGTGGTGCTGTTACTTGGATTTACCCAGAGCTTCTGGCGAGATTTGATGTGAACAATGATTTTACAACATGTGGATTGAAGTAAATGACCATTTGATTCCAAAACAGAGTATACTTCAGGTGTATGTATAGGCATATTTCAATATGGAGGTTTCCTGAAATGGGGGTACCCCCAAATCATCCAAGATTAGACCATTTTAGTATTGAAACCTATGAACCTATGGTGACTTGGGGGAACCCCATTTTAGGAAACCTCCATGTATATATGTTATATCTACATATAGCGTATATGTATTTATATATATATATATGATTATGTGTATGTATAATTATATATATACATATCTATACAGCACATACACACCACATATACACATATATATATATATACTGTCTATATGTATGTATATGTATATGTATATATATATATGTAAATGCATATATTTATTTAAATGATGTACATACAAGTGCATAGATGTCATGCCTATGTGAACAAGGAAATCTATCAATGTTCATTTCATTCGGCTGTGTGTCAACAGAGATGGGACTGCAGAAGGGGGACGGTATTACAGCAATCCCGAAACAGCAAGTCACATGATATTTTTGGAATTGACTCTGCCCAGGATTGCAATGGAACACTCACAGAAACGACTCCATGCCCAACGTTTCTTGGAAGCATGATTGGTTTTCGATGGTTGTGATACAACGTTGGCTTGAGAACATGGTCAGAAATGGTAACATTGCTTTCCTGTTTGCTCTAAGGTTGCCAGAGTGCCCTGTGGATTGCCTTTGGGAGGTGATCTGATCCGATGGCAGAAAACTCGACTTTGTGACCAAGCCATTGCTTTGCATATTTCTGTCGAATATATTTATTTATATATATTATATTATATATATGTGATAATCGGATAGACTGGCTTGAACTCAGCTTGAACCCAGAGACATTTCTCAGGGGTCTCACGGTCACACCTCCAGGACTGGACTAAATGGAGCGATTGCTCAGTCAGCTGTGGCATTGGTGCAACGACCAGGTCTTGCCGAGGGAAGGGAGACGAGGTCGTTTTGGCCTGTCAAATGACACGAAGAAAGAACTTGAGCTCATTTAACTGTTTAACTCATCGGTTTCGGGACTTTGCACTGATTTGTTCTACTACAGCAGCCTCAACATTCAGGATAAGCCCGCACTTCACAGCAACATGCGTACAAATGTCATACCGCTGTCGCGGATACTTGTGTACATGCTTAAAATACAGGCACTTTGTGTTTTGCTTTTCATGGACAGAAATGAGTGTAAAAACGGGTAGCATACAATGACACTACAAACCATTTCGTAGCGTCTGTGCAAGCTGCAAATCGTTCCTCCGAAATTGAGCATCTTACACTTGGTAGGCTCCGCAAGCGTGCTCATTATGAGGCCTTTGGTGGCCATGTTTGCTATGGAACTGAGGACTGCTTGCTTGACAGGATGAAACCAAAATACAAATGTATTACTGTATGCTTTAGCTGAATGTGGCCGCAGAATGAAAGATTCACAATCCCAGAGAGGTGGAAGATACCGGCTGCACGGAGGGGTGTGCTTTGCAGTCCATTAAACCCTGCAGAATCCCAACGCCAATGCAGCCCTTTGAGGACGACGTGGCTGTGTGTGAGCTCAGTCCGTGTCCTTTGGACTGCTTCCTGGAGGCGGGAGTGGACACCATGGCATTGCTGGAGTTGAACACGTTTCTGAACAGCTCTACTTCCTGATTCCAAAGTTGGCTGTCCAAATTCCAAGTTCATCGTCACATTTCCCCGAACAGACCATCTCACAGATGCCAGGATTGGGCCCCATGGTCTGATTGTGACTTGCCTGTTTAAACAAATGCTGTGACGACTACGGCATTTTCTCAGCTTATCATTTGCCTGCGACGGTTTGCTATTTGGTTTCAAACCATAAATCAATGAGGCTCGACAAGCTGCGGGAATGGCACTCATGTCCGCAGTCGCTCCCTCACCTTTGCGGCATATGGCGGCAAGGACTGACAGATGGAAAATATAGGGTCATGTATTGGGTTCTTCGTCTTCATTCAACCCCGCCTACTGGTAGCTTCAGGAGTGTGCAGATCCGCAGATGCAAGACAACAAGCCTTGCGATGTAGCGCCCTGCCCCGCTGGAATCTGAGCTCATTTGAAGACATGTTTTGAAATGGAGAAACCTCGAATGTGATTCGCATCATCCCGTTTGGTTCGGAGACAGCTACACTTCTCCAGCAACACATAACACGACTAGAGTCTATTACAATCTAATTACATACACTATTAGTATCACGTGGAAAATAATTTTTTTTTGACGTCTCAGGTGCACTGCGAGTTGGGCGACTGGTCACGATGGACTACTTGTTCCAAGTCATGCGGAGGTGCATTGTTGCGTTTGCTTTCAATTAAGCTCAGTTAAGTTACCTTCTAAACCTGTCAATACAGATCTATGATGATCTATGTAAATGTGCAATGCACGGCTTTGGTTCTATGCTTCGACAGTTGAACACTGATAGGTGGCTTGTCAAGCAGAGAAAGGACAGAGAAGATCGCAGCTATGTATGGAGGTGGGGAGTGGGACTGTGTCAAGACTCATTGGCATCTCGGAGGATCAGCACGTTTTATGATTCTACTCATTCTTCTCATCCATGCAGGCACAGTAACTTGAAGGTGAAAAAGAGCGGAAACAAGCTTCCTCTTGAGATTTTATATTAAGATTATTAAGAGTCATTCAAAATATTCAAAGGAGGGCGACTCAAAGCCATGCAACTTCGACGTTGGTGGAACGCGGCTGCACCTTGTCAGGAGACTTCTGTTCTGATGTGACCTCAATGGATCAGGCTGGAAATTCGTGGCTTGACACAGGGACAGCAACGGCTGTAGCGTACATGGCAGGAGTTCCTTCCAAAGGCGAAAACAAATCAGTCTCCCTCAGTAGAAGACTAGGTTTCGACACGTTGGCCGTTAGCATCTTGGAGAACTTTTTGATAGCAACCTCTGTGTCTGCGAGCCTGTTTGGGTTGTTTGTCCAGCAAGTGCAATCATTTCCCACCTGTAATTCTGATGGAGACTGCAAGGCCTGCAATGCTCAGCCGTGTCCAGTCGATTGCCAATGGGGTCAGTGGACTGACTTTGACGCTTGCACCACCACCTGTGGTGGAGGCGGAGCAGATGTTTTGTGTATCCGCCGTTATGAAAGGTGACACTGCTCGGCAAATGGCTAGGGGGCTAGGATAGTCAACTTGTGACAAAGGCCGACAATATGTGTTGAGCATTGTTGAGCTGTAGCATGGATTTCCTGGCACATCTGGGCACATCTGGCACCAGGTAAAGCCAAAAGAAGTCGAGTCCTCTGGGTTGCACCAGCACATGGTGGTTTGGAATGCGAAGGATCAACAGAGGATGAGGAGCTGGGTTGATGCATTCAACCTGTGATTTCCGCTTGCTCTAGCAAATGCAGAACAGATTTCTGATGGTTCGGACATGTACTTAGTACTTGTCAATACATATGGACATATGGTAAATACACTGTATTCTATAAATATCTCTGCGCATGCTTGAAGAAAATGTATGGGCATGTAAGCCACTCTCAAAACCAGTTTCTCCTCCTTCTTTCCTGGTTGTCTTGGCTGACGGTGGCCCTGCTGCTGTTCTTGCTGTTCTTGATGTTCTTGCAGTTCTTATTATTTTTGTGCTTGTGCTTGGTGTCTCTGTTGTGTTTGTGGCTGCCGTTATCGTTGCTTGTGTTGATCACCTTTTGTAAACCTTCCTGCTCTATAACGTTATCACGTCAATTTGTGTCAAGTCTTCAGCTCCACCACCAATATCTTTGGGAGACTGTTGCCCTGCACAGGAAGTTTGCAACGATCATCTCTGCCCAGTCGATTGTCGTTTGGGTGACTGGAGCGGTTTCACAAGCTGTAGCGAGGCGGGATCAGTCAGAATGGAAATGCGGAGTCTTTTTAAGGCCTCCGAGGAAGTCTGACTCACACAGTTGCTGAGATCACTGGACGTCACCAGGCTTGAAGATGGCATCCTGTCTGGAATTTTCCACCTGATTTTCGACAATTTCCTCTTAGGGCCTCAACAGTGACTGAAACGTAGATGCAGTGCATCGTCCACTCCTCGCTGCATTTGTCAGACCTGTGGTGGTGGAGCAGCGACGAGAAGCCGATCCATTGTGACTTGGGGCGCACAATGGCCCATCATGGCCCATCATGGCCCATCATGGCCCATCATGGCCCATCATGGCCCATCATGGCCCATCATGGCCCATCCATCCCACTAGACTGACGTGTATAGATGGCCACATTTCCAGTTTGCCATTGAGGTGACCCAGCAGGCCAACGGAGGACTTCCCTGCGTGGGTGCAACGAATGAGGAGATTCGTTGCAACACGTGACACGGTTTGAACTTGGCACCCCATATGACCCCATTCCCTGCCACAGGTCCATAGCGCATTATGGCATTTGCAACAGAACTGTGCTTATCTAGGCAGCTATTGCATAGCTGCCGAGTTACAGACTCTACGCATGATCGTCACCAAGGCAAACCTGTCCAGTGGATTGCCAGTTGGACGAGCAACTTGCCAATTGAATTTGTTCAGCCAGAAGCAGCCTGGCATGCCTGCATCAAGATCCATTTCCTGCCTTCTGTACGCACAAGAGTACTGATGTAACTGATCATATAGTGACATAAGATTGGGTTATACACGGCTTCGTGTCGTTTTGTCACTTACATGATTTTGCCTACAAAAGCTGATTGGGAACGTTGTCAAGATCCGTCATACATTTGCTCAGCGTGCCCGTTCTATCCTTCAAGTTGCCCGTTCCCAGATGGAGCCCTTGGACTGGCTGCACAGTGACTTGCGGGGGTGGCACCATGACGAGACAGCGTTGCTTGGCACGGAAAGTCATTCGTCCCTGGTTTCTTAGTCGACCCTCAGCTTGACCCAGGCACTGTTCTGGAGCCAAGCCGTGATGGTGGTGCTGCATGTACGGGTGAGTCGTTCCAGGAAGCGGCTTGTAGCCAAGTGCAGTGCCTGAACCCCAGTGGATCCTCTGTCCAAAAGAATCTTGGGAAGTGCGAGGACATTTGGTGATTGACCAATAAACAAGTCTTCTCGTCCGCAACAAACGTCTTTCAGTTTAGAGGCACGGCACCCCAGGTAGGACCAGGTAGGACCAGGTAGGACCAGGTAGGACCAGGTAGGACCAGGTAGGACCAGGTAGGACCAGGTAGGACCAGGTAAGGGTTGGACTCAGTGGAGATTGGCGGCCAAGGTCCCGTGGACTGTGTGGTGACGGATTGGTCTCCCTGGTCGGGGTGTTCCACCACCTGTGGTGGTGGCGTCAATCTCAGGCAGGAAAGGAAACAAAGGGAACAAAGGGAACAAAGGGAACTATATATAGTAAAAAGGACGTAGATACCAGGTTCCCAGGACAATTTTGTCCCATCATTTTTCCGGCTCTACAGTGCGATGGGTTTGCTTTGGATACCAAAAACATGTCTTCTAGGTCGTTGAACATGCAACCAGAAGATAGCAAAAAACTTTCATGGTATAGCACGCACAGTGCAAACAGGTTCAGGATCGCCCAAGTTGAATCTGCACCTTGGTTGCAATCGGATCAGCACAGAATTCTATCGTTTCTGGCAGTTTCTGACGTTTCAAAGCCGTGAGAAAAAACCAGAAAAAACCTGGTTCTGAGGCATTTGGTGGAGTTCCATGTGCCTTGGCGACATTTTTCCAACGCCACTGTTACCAAAGAGACACTCAAAAGAGACACAAGACATCCCAATGATCTCCGATTCACCCTCAAGGCCCTAGCAGCCTCACAGAAACTTTGGAATGCTCTGACGTTGGTTTCTCAGTATGTGCTGACCTTGCAGTCAAGCCTGAGAGCTAAGTATATTTTGTAAACAACGGACGATGCTTCTCCGCTGTAGATAAGACATTGATCATCATTGATCTACACTTTCCATGATTTTCTCTGTTTCCCTTGGACTCACATTGAACTTGCGTCTTTCTCCTTGTTTCTTTCGTTTCTTATCGTTTCTTGCTGCCGAAAATATCTTGTTCTCCCTTGCAAAACAAGACCTCCTCAGCCATTCCGTGCAAAGTTGTGGAGAGAAAGACAGCCGTGGTAGCTGTAGTAGCTTGAGTTTCTTGTCAATCTTGAGGCACCGTGCCCTGTAGATTGCAAACTGGGCGATTGGAGGCTGACAAGTTGTATGAAGCCCCACAACTTCCCTGGAGCCTCCCATTCGACTCAGCTCACTGGCACAGGGACTGGGAGAGCTGCTCTACTTCCTGTGGATCTGGAAAGCGCATGCGAACCAGGCAGATCCATGGAGATCCTGCGTTTCGTCAGATAAAGATTTTGGATGTGTCTAACGGCCTGCAGTAAAGTCGGAACTGCACAGGTACTGTGGGTACGAGCTGTTCTAAAGCCATGGAGGTCTAGGTCTAGGAAGTCTTCGAAAACTTGGAAGCGCTTTGAGTTACAGTCCAGGCTTCGTGAGAACGAGCGCTTTGGTGGACTTCCATGCAAAGAGGCAAGCTGAGGGGGTATCAGCCTATATCAGCCTATATCCCCTTAATTCATCTTAATTCTTCTTATGGTTTTCTTTAGTTCCAGCTTCAAAAGCACGAATCAACTTTCAGGGATCGCCAAGCGTTGTGCATGTTGCATGTGGCACCAGGATCTCATCGATGAAGATGAATGCTATGTTGTTTCTTGGTTGCACATTGAAACTCATTGCTCTGTCTATCCTTGGTTTGCATCGAAGTTGTGGGGGACGCTACCAAAGGTTTGTCAAATAGGACGCTTGAAAAAAGGTCTGTCTTCAAGCCGATGGCATCGTCCAAGGTCCCTGAAAGACCGCTTTGTCCAGACCTGCCAACTGCGGCTCCTGCGGCTCCTCTCAGCACGGCTGGAAGTACAATCAACTCAGCTGATGATACAAGAACTGCTGAAACGGGGGCAGCCGCAGAGACAACGACATCAGCACCGATATCCCAAGAGCTCATGCATCAGGCCAGAAATTCTGCCTGTGATGAAGCAGCCATGACTTGACAGTCATGACATTCTCAGTTTTCTTTTCCATGTTCTTTGCATTGGCAGAAAATGCTGGTGTGAGTCATACTTCCAGATGTTGGAAAAGTACTCGTCATCGTGCAAAAGGATGCAAAAGGGGGATTGGAGGATCGGACCCCCCCCCAAAAAATGTGCAAACATGGTGCAGGTGGCTAAACTTGCAGCTGCTGGAGACTATGATGCGTTGCAAAAATATCTTCAGGAGGTACAGACATGGCTTGTCTGGAAACTGTTTTCTGTGTTGAGCATGAAATGCTCAGGGTCAAGTGTCAGGAAGGTTCTTCGTACCAACTGTGTGAGTCTTATGCAATCTGCCTGTGCAGGCCGGAGTGAATCCAAACTACTTCAAAGGCTTGGAGTCAGCATTTGCGTACTTTTTGTCTGATTTGATGTAGTGGAAAAGTTATATCCTTGAGATGTAAAGCAGCATAAGACCATATAAAACCTTTGTTGAGATCTTATGATGCTGGTTTTCTTTTTCATTGCTGCCTGTGTCTTGATCGGGATTAGACAGGAGAAGTATCGCTTGGATCTAGCTTGGCAAGTGGAGACTTTTCATGACGTGGTATTGTCAGAGAGCGCCGAAGGTATCCTTGACAGCCTAGCTGCCTCACAGGCTGGTTAGCATTTGGTGTGGAGGTTCTGTGGGGGGCAATACTTTCAGACTTACAAGCTAGCTGCAAGTTAATTCTCTCGTAGATTCTTTTTGCCATTTGTACTGAGAAACCAGGAACCTGTGACTTGTTAGAGAGCAAAGTCGAAGGAGCAAGATGCGACTGTAGCAACTCTTAGCTTACCATGCTTGGACTCTTCAGACCTTGGAGTTACCACTGCTGAGAGGTAGCAGCTGCAGAGGCTGCAACCGCAGCAGATACTGTAAAGGTGGCGCCGCCGAAAATGACTGCTGAAACTGCACAGCAGGCAGGGATTTTTTCTGAGATAGGATGAAGTCCTGGCATGTCCTTGCTAGCGGCTCGCGATGCGGAGGATGGAACATTTGCAGGGATCTCTGAACTCCCCTAACTCTGATCCGTGATCAATCATATGCCTAGTAGGGTATACTGACACCGTGGACAAGAACTGGGACCCAAGTACTGAACAAATTAAACCGATGGCCTGGGTGCAAGGTGGCGCGGTACGCAGCTTCAGGGGACATTGAGGCACTCAAACGATACCTAGAAGAGGCCTGGCGTGTCTACATTGCTACTCCAGCCCCGAAGATGTTGAGAAACAACCGCGCATCGCAGCAGCTTCACCAGGTGAAGGCCGACCCCAAAACCATTAGCAGTCCGGCGACCTAAAGCATTGACACCATCTCTGCCAGGGAACACTGGGAGTCTCAGGGTTGGTGGTTCAGAACCAAGCAGAATGTCTGCATTGTTTGCCCGAGGTGTCTTGGGCAACCTGACCTCTTCTGAGGCACATAGCATGTGTGCAATTCATAGTCATAGTCTGGTGGCTTTATGGAACATTTGCTGCCAATCTTCCCTCCATTCTGAAACCTCTGAAGCGCTTTCTGCTTGAGCATGCTTTTATAGCCCCACTTGAGAAGCTACAACGAAACAATACGAAACATAGTGTCAAAGATGTGCTCAAAAAAGCGAACTGAATCGCGTGTGATCTCACTACTGGGGCGGGGCTTCAAAGAGGGAACAGTTGCGGCTCGCCAGGACGCATCTGTTGAGACTGCTCTCGGAAATCTCACAGATGCTTGGCTGCACGCTGGTTTTCTACAAATGCCACCACTGGACCATTGGAGCTTCAACACAAGCCCCGACTTTACATCAACTTTAGTTTGACGAGTCGCATGCAAAGCATCAGTGGAAATTGGCCAAGGCCGCGCAAGCAGCAGGCGGGCCTTAAATCAGTGCAGCACGATTTCATCTGGAACCGCGCACTTTAAATTCACTTATTAAATTTTCGAGAACTAAGACTACGAATCAAGGCTTCCACTTGCTGTCATTCTCGAATGCTGGTGGTTTGTTTTGCAGAGCAGCCGCAGCGGTAAAAATAGAAGGGCTGTCTTAAAACAGATAGAATCAAAACCAATTTGATCTAAGCAGAGTTAGTTGATGTTATATAGTTGTATCATGATTATCATGCGGCTCACAAAGGAATTTGGCCATGTTTGGACCTAAAACACACACACACAACAGGCCCGAAGGAAGTGGAGGCAGGGCAGCAGCCTCTAGTTCTGTGGTAACACTTTGGACAGTCGGTGGATGATGTAGTACTCCTACTCCTACTCCTACTCCTACTCCTACTCCTACTCCTACTACTACTACTACTACTACTACTACTAGTACTCCTACTAGTACTCCTACTAGTACTCCTACTAGTACTCCTACTAGTACTCCTACTACTACTACTCCTACTACTACTACTCCTACTACTACTACTACTACTACTACTATCCCCCCCCACCCACCCACAGGGGGGGGCGGGGAACATAGCTCCTGTATATGTATATGTATGTATATATATATGTAGTATATATATATATATTGTGCCTCACTGATCTAGCCCTCCTGGGCAACAATCCAAGTTTGATGTCAGTTAGGAGTCTGGTCAAGTGGAGCAAAAACCATTCAAATGAAACTTGTAGTGTATTCTTCCAAACTGGACAGGGTCTGAATCTGCATTGTTTCATCTCAAGATCACGGTAAGCAGGTCCTGCGACTTGAAGGCGGGGGTGAGTCTGGTCAGATAGTTGTTTCAAAAGGTTGACAGGAGAAACCTTGGCATTTGAATTTTCAATGGCTGCAGTGCTTCTATGCCAGGCATTCAAAAACAGAATGGAAACTGGAACCCTGGAACTCCTACTGCTGTTGGGTTATATACCTTGCTTGGCAGCCGTAGTTCATGGTCATTAAATGCATTCCTTCGTTCAAGGAAATCTCTTGCAACAAGTTTCCAAAGAGTTTGAAACGCATTAAGATTAAGACTGTCAAACCTTATGATAGTCGAGTGTGAACCGTATGAATTCCTTAAGGAAGGAGCCGCAGAACTTGTAGCCATGCTTGTTGAGGCAACCTGTATCTTTATACGCCTGGTGCTGACGACTTTGTGGCCAATCCCAAAGCTAATACGGTCATCAAGGATCTGATTGCTTCTTGGCTTTCTGAAGTTGTGTGAATTTCCCACCTTGCTCAACTGATCTCAACTGCTTGTTTGTGATTTGTTGATCACGAATTGCACTATCACAGAGTCTTTGCAACACGATGCATGATGTATCTTTTCAGACTGCACCTACTTGTTTAGGGAGAGGTCTTACAAGCTGACAAGGATGCAGAATGGAGATCCCACGTCGTTCTTATTGCGTCTACTTGTGCGGAACGAGCCAACAAGAAAAGACAAGATGTGTAAGTGGAGGAACTCCTCAGCAAATCTCAGCATCGCATTCCAGGCTGCCAAAGCGCACGTTGATGCGAAGCATGTAGAGGCATTGCGGGCGCTGCGGCATTGAGTAGAATTCGGACGAATTCAGGGATCTGGGTACAGGATCAGTCGCAAATGCAACTCGTTTTCTGAATTGATACCTCATCATTGAAGATGGCTTGAACTGTTCGGTGATCCGAAGCTCAGATCAGAATAGACACGGCAGGACCACTCTCAACGATGTAGTCAAACAGCAATAGGGTCACTGTTGGTTTTAGCTTGCTTTTGCAATCTTGTGCTTTCAGGTGCTTTCCACCTGGTTGTTGAAATTGTTACCATGCTCCATGTTCAGGTCAGCTTATCTGTCCCACACCGACCACTGGAGTCTGAATGGCAGAAGAAATCCAAAGGCGACTGCAGATCACTTGCTGGATGCTTTACAACCTGCAGAAACCATTGCCATGCCATTTGTGATTGCGTTCTCCTATAATACTGGCCAAAGAGTGCATGCACATCAGGTTTAAGTTTCCAGAGATGCTTTGTTGCCTACGAGAGCAAAATGCTTTGCGGCATGAGCCAGCTACATACAGTCAAAAGGCATAAAGGATATCCGTATCAGTATGCACATGAAATCACATCAATCAAGAGTGCAGTATTCACAATTAAGAAGTACAAGTAGAATCCTTTTGGGGGCTTTTGCCACGATCCAATCAACTATCAACTCACGTGGAACCACTCAATTCAGCTGTCATCCACTGGACACTGATCTCAATGTCAGTGCAAGCTGCTGAAGGCAATGTGCGGTGTGCGTACAAAATCCATGTCTACTCCGACACCGGCAATGCAGCTGATGGTGACGCAGCCACTCAGCTGAACGTGGAGACCAGGCAACAGCTGCAAAAAGAGCATCAACGAACCAAGGTCATGGCACACCTCAAGCAAGTGGCATGGGACTCAGAAATGAAGAATGCATTGCAGTGGACTGAAATATATGATGAGCAACAGCAGCACCAGAAATGGAAAAAACTGTGTGATGCCAGGACGAGGATGAAGCTGAGAAACACCTCACAGAAACCTGCAAGGCACTCTGCGGAACCCACTTTTGTGATGAGGTTTCCACCTGAATATCATTGATTTGCTGTTCCACATGGATGACTGCAATATAGAGATCTTAGTTTTCAGAAGTATCACAGTATTTGCTAGGACACAGCAGAATGGCACAGTGTGATGACCAAGATTTACAAACCATCATTGAATGGACCTAATGAAGAGGACACTGATCCTCATGTTGCCCGATTTTCGTAGGCATCAGATGTTGATTGCGAGCTCATACCAGTGAGTACTTTGGCAGCATCGCGCACTCGAAAGAATTCGCCTTCATGTGCTTCCCAGGAATCACAATCCAATGCAGGGAAACTTTGGCACCACGTAGACTTTAGCACCCGTTCTCCTACCTTTGCAAGAGTTTTTCTTTCTTCCATTTATTCTTTCTGAACTAGCAGAAACCTTCATAACGAACCTCCATCACAGCAGTTCACTGCAAGCATCTAGTGCTTCTAGTGAGCCAAGGTATGACGATGAGGCCCTACAGAATGCCGTGATCCAAACAGGTTGGACTGAATGTGCTGGTTGAATCCACCCACATGGCCTATTCTCAATAATAGGGAATCTGTCGGTTTTATTCGGTTTTAAGGGTGCACAATTTTGACTCGCACTGGTTTGGAGTCGTAGACTCAGTATGTACACGCTCCTTTTATGCTGTGTTTGGAACGGGGCCGTTGATGCAATCTGCAATGGGAGTTGGCAGCGTGATGTGGTGGATGATCAACTGGATGGCAATTTTTTTTATGTGACAGAATGATGGTCTTGAAATTCACCATGTCAATGAAGATCAATTATATTCAATTATTATCATCATTGATAAACGACACATTTCCCTTTGGCGGCCTGTGGCGTTTAACTTGTCGCCTGCAGGTTATGACTGAGCTGTCAAGCCATCAGTGAAGCTTCCATGCAAAAGAAGCAGAGTCGCTTGGAGCGATGTAAAGACTGTCAGTGTAGTTAAGTGTCATTGTAGCAGTAGACTGAGTCTAGGGCGCAACGACGTTGTTCTGACTCTGCCGGACTAACACACATCCCAACCACTCCTAAAGGAGGGTTTGCAGGGTTTGCAGGAAGGCGAACATCTCTGAACGCTGTGCGCTGAGAAAAGCTTTCAGCCGTTTGGTGCCGGAGTTACCCCAGCGATTTTGGTGGCTCCGCACAGACGGTGCTTAATCACCTTGTTGGGCGATTAATTAGGTGCAACAGATTGGATCTGGCATAGTTGCTATTTAGAGGTTATGCTAGGATACCCTAGGGAGTATTGGTCATTGAACCATCCTCTCCAACTCGCGCCCATGTTACAATCTTGAGGCTGTAAGGAACTGAACATGTTTATCATGTTTCTCATGCTCGTTGGTCCATTGGTTCGAATCAAGAGAGATTGAAATTGAATTGGATATGGTTTCACAGCAACGTCATTGGTGTCATGGATTGTGCCGTCTCAGCCACAGACTTTTACCAAATTGGTCTGGGGCATTTGCATCGTGGGGACCTCCGTGCTGCCTATGAGGAGTTTCGAGAGGCGACTCGGATAGATCCAACAAATTTCGAGATATGGCAGAAATACGAAGAAACCTACCGGGAAGTCGAAGGGGACATCGAGATTCAGCATAGGAATCGTACACCTATAGAGACTGAGACCTGGGAGCGTGGCAAAGCTCCGAGGCATTTTACTTTGAAGGTCACGAGAAGTGCTTCTCTCTTCGAAGAAGTTGGTGAAGATGTTGATGATTCACATGCACGCGCAGTCTTTCTTCGAGGAGGCAGTCTTTTCACAGATTGGAAACCGGAGGAACAAGCAGCTGAAGACAATCTGGAGATGGTGACCCGAAGTCCTCGACTTTACTTTTCTGTGCTGCTGGCTTGGTTGGGAACATTTCTCTTGGTCATTTACCATCTTCGTGCCAGAGTTCCAGACAAGGAGATGCCTGTTTGGGAGATATGCCTGTGGATCCTTTTAGCTTTGGCAGCTCTGGTTTATATAGTCCGGCGTCACCGACAGCAACCGTTTCGGGTGAGTGCCTCTGACGTGATTAAGATCTTGTGTGTCCTCGTCGTATTTGTCTGTACTTTGTATCACATCTCTCAACAAAGTATGCCAAAGGTGCAGCATACAACCTCAGCGCCGAAACTCCACGGTGAGTGAAAAATGTGGATGGAAGTTGGGCGGGCACGGGCAGAAATCCCCAAGGTCTCCTCTGGAAACGCTCAAAATGACACTATGGCAACTGAAGGCATGACAAAGCACTGCTTCCATGTCAGTAGCATATAGTAGCATGACATACCGTGAGAACTGAGGTCAAATGCCACCTTGCAAGGGAGTCAAAGTCTCAGCCACCATGTTTCGAATCCACTTGGCATGTCACAAACGTCCTCCAGATGTTGACTTGAGTTCCTGAAGAACCCGAACCTTGGCTGGCAGCAGGATGGCCCTCCCTGCTCTGAAGCACACAACCACTTTGGCAGCATCCTCAAATGCAGCAAAGGTTTGCATCTGCCAATAGCGCTTTCCTGACGTTTTCCTGCGCCAGAGCAATGAACAATGCGGAAAGAGACTATCAGAAAAGCACCACGTGAACCCTAGAGATTTCAAGCTTTGTCCAGCCGAAAATTGTCAGCAAACTCTGCAAAGCACTAGCACTTGCTTAGCAGGTAACTTCTCAGACTGTATTCTGCTTTGGGGTCAAACATTTCAATAAACACTCTCAACATCTCTCAACACCCAAGGTCAGCAGCTCTGGTTGCTGGGACTTGGCGCTGAAGAGCTTTTCGTTCGCCATGGCCCTGGATCTACGATTGAACTTGCTTGAAGACATTTTTGGTTTTGAATGATAAACATGTTTCAAAGATTTTTAAAGCTGCTGTGGCTTTTCGAAGCCATCTTACATATTCTTGCATGACGTTGCTTCATCTGCAACCTGAGGCGATGCACAGCGAGCGTTGGACATCCTGACGGAGCCGGGCTCAACTCCAACTTTGTTTTCGAAGACGAAGCTCTTTGTCAGAGTACTTGGTTTTTTAAAATCCAACCTCTGATCGCCCAAAGAGTACTTGATGATCTTGATGGATGGAATGTCAATCGGCTCCGCATGTTGAACAGAGGTTGATAATCCTATGTCTTCAGCTCAGGACCTGCCTTTCGTGAACGCATCAAGCATCGGAGTTGTTGGCTGCAGTGGTCAGTCTCTCAGCTGGGAAGCCTCGGAAGCCTCTGCATCTGCAGTGGCGACCTCCAATGATGCACAGCTGAGGCGGTGGCACGATGACCGCTTACCTGGGTGCCGTCGATGATCGAGTGACTGCAGCAGTCAATCTGCTTAGATTTTGCAATTTTGCAGAGCGCAGTTGGGATTTGACTTCATCCTAGGCTCTGAAATTTGCCATGCACTGGAGATTATGGACCCTGTTAAGATGGGCATCCTGATGTAGCTTCCTCTTATTTTATCTCTCTCTCTCTATATATATATAAATATAAATATTGTATATATATATATACACATACATAGACCAATTTGCTGCCTGGGAGCAGTTCTCCTGCAAGACTTGCTTTCGGGTCTGAAAACACGTCCATCAGTGGGACAAATGCGGAGAAGTCGAGATAAGAAAAAGGTCAGTTGTAAAAGATCCAGTGGCCTATGTTTGGATTGTAGATTCAATCCATCATCTAATCTGATCATCAAGTGACAAATCGGACAGCAGCATGCATTTCATGTTCAGGGTGAACATAGCCTGCCTTGTTATGCATTTCTGAAGGTTGTGGCATGCTACTTCTCCACGCTAGGCACGATCTCAGATATTCAGAGGCTGTCATCAGAGACAAACTGAAAAGTTAGACAGATTGGCCATTACCATCCCACCAGTGCAGAAATCACACCTTCTTCGGCAGAGAGTCTCAGGAGGCTTTAGAGGCACAGAGTTCTGCTAGCAACAGAGTTGTGAGGCCGAGAATTGGAAGAAGGCACTTGTCAGTCACCCAGAAATGGCATGGATAGAACCAGACCCTTGGACAGTAAAAGCACGCTGATCTTTCCCGCATCTGAGACAAGAGTGCGATTCGTGCCTAGTCGTTGCACAACCAGCTTGAGCAACACCAAAGCCTGCGAAAACAAGGCAACTACGACGCTGAGCAGATCATTTGGGGTATGGCAAAGTTACAGACTTGGCATTTGGCGTTTCAGACAGGTGGGACAGACAGCAGGGACAGCAGGGACAGCAGGGACAGCAGGGACATGGGTTGCAATCATTTCTCTTCCAATTTCCTTGAGGCACGGCATAGACAAGCCTGATTTGCTGCGTGCACGAGCTCCCAAAGCTACTGTCATCGTGCTCAGCATGGGATTGGTTGGGAATGACCTTGGCAAATCTTTGCGTGTTGATAACGATCATGAGTCTTAAGTATCTTAAGTGGCAAGCATCCAACATGTTGTGGCTGTGAATGATATTTCTGCCACAAGATGCACGTTCTTAGTTTTTCTTAGTTTTGGCAAAAGCACTTTGCATCTCTTTAGTGTTCTCATAGTTCCGCTTGTTCCATAGGCTTGCTCATAATGTCATAGGCCACTGCAAAGCCGCAAGCTGTTTGGCCCTGTCTCAAGGCAATCCTTTTGACTTCGCATGATTGCTTCCCCATAGCTGGTGGTCGTGAAGGATTTGCAGAGGTGACGCCGGTGACGCCGATTGGGATTTTGTCGGTGATCGAGGAACGCCCACAGAGTCACGACTGCGACCTACAGTCATTTCCCCTGGAACCCCCCAATGGAACAGTTTTTCCAGGATGTATGTTTCCTGATGTGTTTCCACCTCTTGCATCTATTTGGGGCTTGTGAAAAATGTGTAAGGCACATCTCAGCAACAGGCAGTTTCAAAAGCATGATCTGTTCTGCCAACGTCCATGGATTGTGCGGATTGTGCGGGTAGGTGGAGACGGCGTTTTATGCGCATGGAGATGCCCACAATCTCTATGCAAGCGAAGCAGCTGGCTTTCATGAGGTGAGCTGATGCTCATGCCGCATCATGCCCACTCCTGTGCTACGGAATAGAGTAGATTGAGTAGATGAAGTATATGATTATCATATATATTCATATATTATCATTGATTATCTACTGTAGATGAATCATCCGACATGAGTTGGCCATTGGCTCGCTTGCAGCTCTTTGGTTCAAGTCCCCACTCTACGGGCACCTGTGGAGGCTGGAGTCGCTGGAGCTGAAAGGTCTTTGATTTGGGTCTCCGAAAAAGATCTATGGACACACCATGAAACACCAATCATAAGAATCACCAATATCTCAACATCTCAATATCTCAACATCTCAATAGTCATGACTCCATGACTCAATCATCATGAGGAATCACATTTTCACTGATGTTCGATTCAAACCTGGCCATTTTGCGAGTGAACTATGGCCATGTTGTGGGTATCTTGGTATCCTCCATTCGAACGACGTGACGCCAGATGTGGCGCCTGGGCGTGCTGGCGCTCTGTGCCAGTGTGCAGGTGGAGCGGGTGAGCTGAATTTCTCGATTTTTCATGGGGATTTAAACATCAAAACATGTGGGATTTTACATGATTTTAATGGGGATTTAATTAAGGGGGATTTAAGATGGAAATTCATGAGGATTTTGCTTATTCATGGGGATTTTCATATTGGTGAATGCAACCACAATATTGTTAGTGGAGGATATAATGGGGACTTATTGGGGATTTCATGGCTGCATGTGATTGGGAGGGGATTTAACCATAACACAAATGGGAACACAATGGAGGATCTAAGCAGCTATTTCACGGGAATGTTTCATGGATTCCAAGCTGCAGTTTCAATCAACCCAACTGGTTGATGATTGGTTAATTTTTCTGGATTGTAGCGAAATAATCATCATTCAATTGTTGATGATTATGTAAATGATGGGGTTTAACCATCAAACATACTGTGTGGGAAAACCATCAGTTATATGATTGGTATAATAACATCCCGTGATACTACCTGACATCCGGGATTAAACTACCAGCTGCAAGGATAACATCTAGTTTATATGTTGAGATTATCACAATCCAGTATGGTCCAGTGGTGTACACGCTGCGACGCGCCGAAGTGAAAGTGGTTGTTGATTACTAGCGGGGGAAACCACATGGTTCACACCTAATAGATACTTCGAATGCCCAGATGATGGCAATGATATGCGACGTCATTAGCAAGGTTGGACTGACACTCAGATCTTCCATTGATTTCCATTCAGCAAAGTGGTTCTTGGCAGGCGCTCTCACCTTGCGATGATGAAGCTGGGCAGGTTTGCCCTATGAGCATCGGCAAGGTGGGGCCACCTGGAAGGGGATTCTTCTGCAAGGCAATTTTTCCCACAATCGCTGCAAAGTTACTGTGGATTCTGCACTCATCTCCGGCTTGTGCGTTGAAACATTGCAAGTGATATCAGGTGATTGTTCTTGTTGGTCTTTTTGGACCAGTGTGGCAAGAATCATGGTGTCAAATTATTTGACTGCTCAGGAGATAGGGGAGTGCTTGCAGAATCCCTCCAAGCACCAGGCCGTTTTCTGCTTTGATACTTTGCAGAGGGTTTGTGCAACCGTGCAACCTGTGTTTGCCTATCTCACACTTTACGAGGTCTTCTGAAAACCTTGACATGCAGTTGCAGTTCTTAACCATGGGAAAACCACGGGAAAATGGTAGTTTAACCGCCAACATGCAGTGCTTGGTATTTTTCCTAAAGTTGAGCACGCTGGCCCAGCTCACCGACATCGATGGCAATCCACGTGAGTTGGAACCTGGGGTTGGGTGCCCAGCATGAATAGCTGTTTTAAATCCACGGAAGGTACAAACTCTAAAAATCATCGAATCTTCCAAAACCATCACCTTCTGCAGCAGTCCCTTTGCACAGTTGCTCTTGGCTTTTTGTTGACTTACGCCTTTGTCACACTAGCATTCGAGATTCCAACAACGTTCGATGGGACCAAGAAAGAAAAAACAATGCTAAACATCATCCTATGATTTAAGATCATTTTCTCAATCAAAATCGCCATTTATGTGGCTATCCCATTTTTGGACAGAACCAACCCCCGCAGAAACCTTACACATTGTGACTCAGGAGAAGCCTCTTGAGCTATCTGCAGGGTGCAAGGAGCAACCATTAATCACACTAATTAGTCACTAATTAGCCATTGATTAGCCATCAGTATCATTAGTATCCAGGAATAGCCATTAAGAACCATCAACAGCCATCCTGTGAGTCCTTGGAAGAGATTGCGCAGGTGCCATAGGCTCCATAGGGTCCATGGCAGGACTTCATCAAGGTGAATGAGGCTTGTGAGTCCGAGATCGAGAATTTTTGCCAGGGGATGTTTTTTGACGTGCAAAAGCCGGGGCAATGGAGAGGTGGGTCCAGAATTTGGTATTGCACAAGTCTGACAGTTGGGTTCAGGCTTTCCACGTAAGCAGCCGTAAGCAGTATAAAGGGACTATTTTAAAAACCGTGAAGGCCTTTGCAGCTTTCACTATGACATTTGGAGCATTTGTTCTTGGTTCGGATAAATCAGTCACCCCATAGATTTTAACAGTACCTCATGAAACAGATTACGTACACTTCAGTAGAGCTTCGACCTATTGAGAAAGCCGCCTCCGAAATCTGGGAAACTAGGTCTCAAAGATGCAAATCAAAGATTTTGTGTTGATTGCTATGACGCTATGAGGACGCTTGAATTTTCCTCTGTTTGGAAGCTGACATGTGCTGCTGTATCCATGCGGTCTGTTCCACCATTGGATGGATCGATTTGCCTACATGCCTACATTAAGCCGTGAGGTTTTTCCACGGCGACACCATGACCTGCCTGACGCAATGGACAAGCGCCAGCGATCTAAGCACAGGCTGCGCTGGGACGTTGCCAAAGAAGGTGCCATGGGGGAAGAGGATAGTAGTGCCTGCTGCAAGAAGCGCTGGCATCCGGCTTTCAATTGTACGGCTTGTGAATCTTACTTGCACCACCTTGGCGGAAGCTGCTGTACTTGGGTCCAACTTCTATGCGGAATACTTGCAGCTCAACTCGAAAAACCCTTCGAAGTGTACACAATTACTTTGGAAGTTTCGGACCTAAATATGCGTGGCAGGCAGATGACGATGAAGAGGCGAGCCCTTGAAGCAACAGGGAGTCTTGGATAATGTATTGTCTAGCACAAGCACTGGTCATTGCGAAATCTCATTAATTACTTCATTTACCATGTCGTACAACCACTTGGTAATCTCATTTCTTCCTTTCCGTAAACATTAATTCTCAAACAGGCACGAGTGGACGAGTCAACATGGACTTCTCTTAACACGGCAATGGAACTAGTTTGATTCAATTTTGCTGCGTGCGCAGTGCCTGTGAGGTAGATGCAGAAAAGGCTGCATGGCGTGCGAAAAAGAAGGCGGCCAGGCAAGGCTGTGACATTTTTCTTTTGGCAGCTTCCAGCTGAATTGAACGTCCAGCAACACTTTGATTAGCTGCACTTCACTGGACCATCACAACTATGAACTTCTCTCACGTCTGCATGCAGCGATAGTAGGCGATAGAGCCTTGAAGGGTTTGAGCATTTTGTTTGCCTCGCAAGTTGGCTATCAGATATCTTGAGATAGGAAAGCTGCCATGGATGCAATCGAGAAGGACTGGAGGGGAGGGTCACGAGTTAGGGAGCTTTATGACACAGAGCCTTGCGGGACTGAAGTTGCACAGACAGCTCTTTGTCCATTCGGGCGAGGTGGTTGTAGTCAGGCACTCGAGCAGCGACCATTTCTCATCAGGAGAAGAGTGGTGGTGAAAAGAAGAAGAAGAAGGGCAAGAAAAAGAAGAAGGACATAATATCACATCACCGTTTGCTGCTGACATGCTTTCAAGTTCAGCAACCATTTACACAGTACCCTTATGTACCCTTTGCGTGACGTATGCAGTGGCTGATCAGGACAAAGAACTCTGAGTCGTTTTTTCGCCGACTCCGACAATCTTCTCATGCCAATATTTGTGTGAAAGAGTGCCTTTTGGCTAGGGAAAACTTGTCGGTTTGTGACACGTTTTGTCCGGGGCCTTCAGCAATTGTACTCGTACCAGACAAAGGTAACATTTCCACGCATTGCTGGTTGCATCCCATGTGATCATTCCCTTGAACCAAAAGGCGTAGGACAGCACTCAGTGCCATGGCTAAGCGTAGCTTTGAAGATGGAGCTTAGGTGCAGATCAACGGAGGAAAATCGGATGTGTTGAGATGCAAAAAAACCCTCGTGGGGTGACGGAGTGCGTGATTCCCAACTGATGCCAAACAAACGAAGCATATCCGCATATCCCCTGGACGCTGGTTTCTCAGTCGAATGTTGACCATCAAGCTATCTAGCTCACGGCAACAAATCATTTCGGCTGGCAGGTCACACAGACAGGTTTGACCGCAGTGCAGCAGTTCTTTGAAGAACAGTCCGAGGCTTAGAGGATAAGGACAGGTCAAGTCCGACGCAAGTCAAAGACATTTGAAACACGTGCAACTGAATTCAGATCGACACTGCGATCCTCCACCCGGAGGGGACTGGACTTGGACGACTTGGGGGGCTTTGACAACTCCGATTCAGACAATGCCAGGCTTGGCCCGCACCCATCTTGGCTGGCCCCAATCTCTGATCCCACGCCATGGCCTTACAACGGGGATCTGATCTGGAGTGCTTTTTGAGAGCCATGCTGACATGCGAGTCCTTTACAATCACAACCTGCTTCCTTTCCATAGCTGGAAGCCATGGTCAAAAAGTCAGCCGTGAATTACTCTTCACATCTCTTCATTGCAGAAGCTTTTTACAGTAGAAGATCTTACGTGCGCACCATGCGCGCCATGCTTTCCAGGCCTTTGCCCTGCAAGATGCTGTGGTTTGGGCAGGAGCAGCTTAAGGCCAGTGTTTCATGATTTGGTTGCCGCAAAAGGACCAAGGAAGATTTCCTCCTTTGGACACCCACTTGGAAAACAGTTGTGACATTGTCAGATTACATGTTTTTGCTTCAGGCTGGCTTTGATGGCCCAGCTGTACAGGCACTGCTGAAACGAAAGATGGTCAGTTCTGGAACTCCAAAAACAGATTCAAAGGAATGCAGTTTTGAGGTATCCCGGTATCCCTAAACTTCTCATTCCTGGGTGGTCAGGATGTTGGGGTTTTGGGCAGTGACATCACACGTATGCTGCAGATACCTCAGCTGCTGCGCAAGTTGGCCCGGCCGAAGCGGCAAGCGTTGCGGTGGAAACGGCGCGGAGAGGCGTTTGCCGTTCATTCGACCTTTTGTTGCTGGGATTTGATGTTTGACACTAACAAAATGTATATAATTTGTATTTAATTTGTATTGTATTGAAAGTCCTTTTCAAAAGTGTAAAGTAGACATAGCCCATGGTGAAAAGGGATGCTTGGATGTGCTGTTGCCACAGTGATTTGTTCCCTCTGCAACAGGCCGTCGGCAGAGGCGCCAATGGGGCGGAAAGGTCGAGTATTTTGGATGTACTGTCTGATGATTATCAATTATCACTGACTTATGATGATTTATGCCATGATGCCATGCCTGTTTCCATTTGTTTCCCACTTTCTCTGCGAACTTTCAAACCTTCACAGGCAGACGCTGGTTAGAAGCTTTGCCCAAGGCAGAGTGCAGTTGGGAGCATGGTTACATTGTTGTGGGAGGAAGCAAGACTGGGTGATGAGTCACGCAAGGGCCAGGAACCATGAATCATAGAAAGTAGTGGTCAGATGCCACAAGACTTCAAGAGATTCAATCTCGCAACTTCGAAGTCACGAGGAGATTTGAAAGCTCGCTGGACAGTGATGTAGGCCAAACCAATGAGGACTCTAGGTACATCTCCGCTCAGGAGATATCAAAGATCCAGTAGCTTCAGCGCTGGTTTCAGGTGAGTGCTCGCACTGCCAAAGTGCAATCCTATGCAATCGAGAAGGCGCCAAAGCCAGTGAGCTCACGAGTCTCGTCATCAAAGTTGTTCCTGGAGAAGCCTGATGTCGATAGATAAAGAAATGTATATGGTACATGATGATATATCCAGGATACATATGTATATATAAATATATATATATATATATATATTATAGATCTAAAGATACACCTTGAGTGGTACAAACCTGTATGCTTGACTGCTGAAGCGTGCAATGACCGTGACTGTTTGGGCATGTCGGAGCCCATGGCATTTGGAGGTTTCCCTTGGTGGTGAAGAGCCCATGATGGTAGCCAACAGCTTGGATTTGGTTTGCGCACGTGCAAAAACAGAGCCCTGCTCCATACGGCTCTCCTGCTGTGCTTGCAAGCGTGGCCCTCACCCACTTTGCAAATGCAGGTCGGCGCAGGACAAAAAGAATAATGAATATTATGGGTTTCACTTAAAGTTGTTCATTACCAAACCCTTCAATGGCTGGGATTTACGTGGCCAAAAGCATACCCTGGAAGTGAAACTGCCATGCGGAAAGGAGGAAGGAGAGCTTGAAATTAAAACCTTCAAAAGGAGCAGAAGGGTGGATGTGTCACACGATTTTTTGACTCATCTGATTGCTTTTTATCAATTGTGCCAGAGACCGTGCTTGCCCAGGCAGCACGAACAAGTTACTTCAGCTTTGGAAAGGAGGCTTCCGTCGCTTTTGCTGAATCGAATGGATGTGAATCGTTGTCTTTTAGGCGAGTGGATTTGCGGCAGTTTGGTCAACAAACTTGGCATTTTCAACCCGGTATTGAATGGTGTTGTTCAGGATTGGTATATCCTCTACACCGACACTTCCTGCGCGGTGACGCCAGTGTCCAAGCTGTTTCACCTCTGACTCCAGCACCTTGGAATGACAGCTTTGCACATTTTCTCCCAGGTTGCGGCTCTTTGAGACGCCTGGGCGGCCAAAGGAGGACAGGGTATGGATCAAAATTTGGGTTCGAGTGGAGAGGATCACAAATCATGTTCACTTTTAGTATTGACCATCCAGTTCTTAGGGTACACAATTTTGACCCATATAAACATATGTGTTTGACAGGCTTTTGATGAGATGTGCCAGGTCTGATGAATATTGACTTGGACTGATCACAGAATATTGTTTCGTCGCTTTTCTTTGAAAGTTGTACCTTTTGCATTGTTCCATAGTCTTGTCTTTCGAATGTATTTTTGGTGATTTCACTGCACACAATTGTCCTTGGATTCATTGCTCAAGGATGTGGTGGTTCTCATCTTCGGTGGCGCTACCGATGTGAATCGTCAACTCAGCAAGCAGGAGGAGCAAACCTTTGCATGACTGTTGCTTCTTTTTGAAAAGTCCACTGAAAAGGTGTGCGTGGAGTGAAAGGCAAAGCCGGGAAAGGTGAGAAGATTCAAGAGGATCGGAGGATGCTTATTGTGGGTTTGTCTGAAAATAGGATACCCCAAAATCCAGTGTGATTGATCTTCATTTTCTTTGTGAAATTGTCATTGTGGGGTATCCCCAAGTCATCTTCATTTCGCCTTTGTAAATTGAAGCATTCTCTCAGTCCAGGACCTGCTCTTGAGCCAACTGCCCAGAGCTGAGTCCTTTTTCCCCAAAAAAATCACAGTTCTAAAGCATCATTCAGTCTAGAACGCAGGCAGAATTGTTGCAAGAATACACAGAAGATCACAGAAGTGAGAAGTGAGTCAGACCTTTAGGAGCTTTAGAGAGCTTTAGCTGTTTCAGTGATGTGGCCAACATGGTCGTTGTTTGATACGTTTTCCCGAATGCGTAGCAAGGGTTCCCGTTTCACTCTGGGGGTCTGGGGGTTGAGGGTGTGTTCGCTCGACGTTGCGTTTGTGGTCGCAACCGTTCGCAACCGTCCGCAACCGTTCGCAACCGTTCGCGTGAGGACCGTATGGCCGTGCCTCGTGCCTATGGGAAGTTTTACAGAGGTGGTCCTTTTTGGAGGTTTCAGACGTCTGGTTGCTTCGTTTCGCGTGGCAGGCGTGGCACTTCGTGACATTCAGACGTGTTCTGCAACGTGTCGAAA